>Ga0213859_10000197_pt1 | contig 28418 bp, 48 predicted proteins | sample PICome_2_FD_160133 | JGI IMG/M metagenome (GOLD analysis project Ga0213859, IMG submission 160133) | Coastal seawater microbial communities near Pivers Island, North Carolina, United States - PICO304 | ecosystem: Environmental > Aquatic > Marine > Coastal | place: USA: North Carolina...
CCTTATGTTGAACCACTTCTCTCAGAACTAAGAAAGCAGAGCACCTACAAGAAGTGCTCTGCTTACGTGAATAAAAAGTTGAAGTCTACTCTAAAGTGACGCGACTTTTTTGACCAAAAATTGGCGGGAAAAATTTTCCCGATTTTATGGAATTCACTTTAGCGTTTCGACAGCAGCAAGTGCCTTCTGACGCAACTCTTCGGGAAGAGGAACATAACCAAGAGAGTCTGCTTTCTGCTGTTGCGTAGGCGTCAGCATGTAGCGGAGCATTGTCTTCACATCTTCATTCTTTTCATACTCAGGGTATGCTAGGATCCAAGTCAGTGAGACAATAGGATAAGCATTAGCACCAGCAGGGTTAGCATCAGCACCACGGAGCTGATCGTCAAGAACGATCTCACCAAGACCAGCAGAAGCAGTCTCAGCAGATGCCTTCACGAAGTTACCAGCACGGTTCTGAATAGCAACCTGTTGCAGGTCACCCTTCACATAACCATAGTTTACATAACCAATGGAACCAGGGGTGTTGGTGATAGCAGCAGCAACGCCACTGTTACCTTTACCACCGATACCAACAGGCCAAGAGACTGCCTTACCAGTTCCTACAGTCTTCTTCCACTCGGGAGAGAAAGCAGACAAGGAGTTAGTGAAACCTTTGGTAGTACCAGAACCATCAGAACGATGGACTGTAGCGATGCGCTTATCAGCACAACCAAAAGCAGACCAGTTAGTGATCTTGCCGAGGAATACATCAGCAAGTTCGGTCTGGGTCATTTTGACTTCACAACCAGGATAGTTGTAGGTAGGAACGATAGCACCACCAGTCATGGGGATGTGAACCATACCTTCAGCAGGTTGCTTGGCGTCAGACACGGCACCATCAGAGGCACCGAAGTCAACGGTCTTTGCTTTGAACTGACGGACACCAGCACCACTACCAACTGCTTGATAGTTTACTTTGTTACCAGTATCCTTAGCAAAGGATTGTAGCATGTTGTTATACAACATAGCAGGGAATGAAGCACCAGCACCATTCAGTTTAAATGGTTCCTTAGTTGAGGTCGCGGTCTCGTTAGAGGAACAGGCGACCAGGGTGGTGCCAAGGGCAGCAGCACCCAGAATAGCAGCGATTGCTTTCTTCATTTATCTCCTATCAGAACTTGTACTTGGTGCCGAGTTCAACCTTCCAGTCACGAGTATCATCGTCTTGGAAGATGTTCTCATACTTAGCATAAGCAGACAGACTGTCGGTCAACTTGAACTTACTACCAACTTCAAGAGCAGTGAAGGTTTCATTATCACCACCATCAGGGGAAGTAACGCCAAGACCACCCTCAACATAGGGAGCGAAGCGTTCAAACTTCCATTCGTAACCGATGCGACCTTGATGAACTTGCTTAGAGAAGTCCTCATCGGTGCCTTTAAATTCGTGTTTGGACTCAACATAGGGTCCTGCAAGGGCAGGTGTCGCCAGTGCTGACATAGCCAGTGCGGCAAGAGCGATTGCTTTCATTTTTGGAATTCCTTTGTGAAAAATAGATCAACGACTTTTGATCCGTGTATATTTTAACAGGTTTAACCTTTTCTTGGGTTAACCTTGGTTAAAGATTAAAATAAAAATGGGTCTCGGTTAGGAGACCCACATGCTTAGCGAATGAACTTATCCATTCTTAGTTTGATGTAATACATTCCGATGACCCATAGGGAGAAGAGGAACCCCTCCCCGTAGGACATAGAGTTCCATGCGTGTACTGCTTCACCCATCAGTCTTCCGCCAGACGTGCGAAGTAAGACAGTGCATCATCATCCTCATCTGCAGTAGAAGAACTGCTCTCCATCTTTTGACGGAAAGAAGACTTAGGTGTGATGTCTGAGTCATTGAATCCACCACTCACAGGAGCGGGTTCATACTCTTCCTCTTCCTGTGCTCGTGAGACTGCAGGAGCAGCACCAAGAACGACGTTCTTGCGTGATTCCAGTTCATCGTAGGTCTTGAACTCAGACGGAGCGGTGAACGCTTCCAGACTGTGCTGTTGACCATAGATGGTTTCCAGTTCATCATCGTCTGCACTGAGAGCAGAGACGCGATCAAACTCACTGGAATCATAGTTCCAGTAACCTGCAACAGTCTTGATCTTCAGTTTGAAGTTAGCGCCTTCCCAGAAGTCAAAGACATTCACTGGTTCCTCATCTTGGAACTCAGGTTGCATAGCAGCCATGATCTTATCAAAGATCTTCTTACCAAACTTATAGAGGAAGACCTTACCCTCGTTATCAGGGTTCTTGGGATCGCGAACAACATAGATGTTGGTGTAGTAAGTCAGTTTACGCTTCTGCTTACGTGCGATCTCTTTGTCTGACTCCACACCACTGTTCCACAATCCGTTGTTGTGAGCACAGACAGGACACTTCTCGTTCTTAGTGGTGAGGCAGTTTTCGATCAACCAACCACCAGGACCTTGGAAGGCGTGGGAGTACAGTTTTGCCCAAGGAACATCCTCACCGTCAGGGGGAGGAAGGAAGCGGATAACAGCGTAACCGTTGCCGCTAGCGTCAAGTTCGGGCTTCCAGAACCTCTCGTCGCTACTGCCTTGAGTAGTGGACTTTTCGATTTCCTTCTGCAGGAAAGCGAAGTTTGCCTGGGACTTGCGCTTTAGATCGTGGATAGATGCCATTGGATTTAGTCGGATATAATTGGATTTGGTTTGTGCGTTGGGTCTTACGTACAGGCGGGTCTCCCCGACTCATCTGCCCAACAAAGGTATAGTATCAGAAGCAGCGTGGAGCGTCAACCCCCTGTGCCGCTTTGCAGTTTGTCTATCATGACGTTGACCTTGTTCTCAAGGTCAGCAAACATATCTTCTACAGTTAATTCTGGATTTCCACCCAGCATTACAACAGCAGTCCGCATGTTTTCAACAACGGTCTGCGCTTCTTCATCATCACTCAAGTTCATGCGATGATACATGATCTTCTGCTTTTCCAACAGAAGATTCATCGCCTCCAGATACTCAAGTCTCCTTTCAGTATCTAGAATTGGGAAACTGGATGCATACCTGAAGCAGGTCTGCTGAAGTTCCATCATTTCTTGTAAGTCACCTCGGACCATCTCCGATTTAAAGAATTCAGTCATACCAACATCAACTTTGCTCTAGAAGTACGTTTAATAAAGTTCAACTTTTGTGCGTCGAACTTGAGTTTTTCTTTCAGTGGTTTGGAAATGAGTTTAGGAACAGTCTCCAACTCAATTTCATTTAGATCACAGTAGTGAATTATAGCATCAATATAGTTCATGTCTCTATTGTTCAAAACTATTTTTTCAACTTCCTGCGAGAATCTAGCCGCAGTCATAAATTTATCCTCTAATAGTTTGCTTTTGTCCATGGGCAGTTTTGTATTCGTCGATGTACTTAAGTAAGGAATCTAGATATTCTTTCAAAAGTGGACGAACAACAACCTGCGTGTCGCCCGATTCACAAGCGACGATTGTAACTAACTGAGAGACTCTAATACCATGCACCTCCATTAACATGCAGGCGTATGCTGTTTCCTGAACGAAGTAATCGTAGAGTCTATTGTCCGCTTTTTCAGATGCTGATGTTTTAAAATCAATGATGGACAATACTCCATCAAATTCTGCAATGCAATCAACACGCCCTGCTAGCTCTAATTTGTCTGAGTAGAGCGCCGCTTCTTGAAAGTATATATTATTTATACGATCAAGTGTACTCCTAGAATGATTAAACATCAGCACAGGAAGCGGATACTTGCTGTACTTCTTGAGATCTAGTTGATTGTTAAAGTAATCCTCAACAATACTGTGATACTTTGTTCCACGATTGGTGGAGCGAGCGGTAATATTGTTTGCTTTTTCCGCACCAACCCGCTTTCTCCACCGCATGATGGACTGCATCTTTTTCTTATTGCTACCAATCACAGTGGTGACTGATGGATATCTGTTGCCGCTAGGGGTAACGTAGATGCGCTTACCAGTTTCTTTATCTGTCTGCGCCTCCATGTGAACTGGAGTATAGTCACCAACGTGATTGAAAATGTTCATAGACCGAGATTAATTTTGTTCACAAGATAAGACTTCACTAGACCAGATCTAACGATGTCTTCAATACCGAATTCAATCATAGAGAATTCATCCATCTCTCTGAGGATCCTTTGGAAGTCAAGGATACCATCTTTCTCTGCACTCTTTTGTAGGTCAGTCTGTGCAACATCACCTGCAAAAATAACTTTAGAGTCTTGACCGATACGAGTGATAAGACTATCAAGTTCGTGGAAGTTCAAGTTCTGGCACTCATCTACGAGAACAATAGCATTGTCTAGAGTGGTGCCGCGAAGGAAAGATGTGCTCCAGAATGAGATAGTCTCCTGACTCTTGAGGTTTGCGTACAGCATCTCAAAACTATTGTCGTCAGGCATCTCAAACATATGCTTAACCATATTCTTGTAAGGAATCTGGTAAAGAGATGACTTGTCTTCATGATCTCCAGGAAGGAAACCAATCTCACGAGTAGCAACCAGTGAGCGGACAATGTACACCTTATCGTAAGGTGAATCCTCTTCAAGAACTTCCTTCAATGCTAGGTAAAGTGCGATGAAAGTTTTACCTGTACCAGCACAACCATAGACAAACAAGTTCTTATTGTCTTCCCACTCACTGAACATAATCTCTTGATTATCTGTGAGTGGATTGATATCGAGAAGATATCCACTGTTGATAGGGCGACGACGTTTCATCTGCTTCTTACTCATACCTGGAGGAACGGGAATCGTGTACTGCTTTTGCTTTCTGGGCATACTATTTACCAACCTTTAATTTGAGAACCTGGGACTTGTTGAACTTTTTTCATCACATCCTTCCAACCAGGATGTGTCTTCGACATTTTATCACGCCAATCCCCGACTTCACCGACGCCTGCAACACCTGCAGACCAATCTTTATCCCAGTCGGGGTTTTCTTCTCTCCACTTTTCGTATTGAGAGATCGTCATGGAGAGTTGTTTTGTCTCTCCAGTTTCTTTATGTTTTACAGGATAGGTAGGCATATGAAAAAGGTTTTAGGTCATTTTTTGGCGGGAAATTTTTTTCCAGATTTATGGATTCTCATCTTCACTTTTGCATTTGTTAAAACCAAAAGGTCCAATCTTACTCTTGACTCTTTCTTTAATAACTTGTGCGCTGAGTGCTTCCATAATCTTCAGAACATCCTCTGCCTTTGGGGGCACAGGACCCATGCGTTCTACAACATAGTTATACTTCTGAAAGAACTCTTCACTCACGCACTTGTAATCTTCTACTGTAATTGGGTCAGTCATTGCCATTCTAATGCCTCGGATACGATAGGTAGTTGTTCCACAAAGATCTTACGTGCTCCCTCCGCAATATCCATGTGTTCTTTTTGTGTGCCGTTAGCAGATCTCAGATCGATGTAATGAATCCATGACCTGATTGATCCCGTCATGTAAATTTTTGTTGGTACGGCGAGTGGAAGCACAAAACGAGAACACTCCTTTGCAATATCTGCATCGAGCATTTCTTTGTAGAGTTTCATCGCCTCATCAAAGTGCTTTTGAATTTTGATTTCAAACTCTTGACGGACAAACGGGTCAATATCATCAATAGAATTTTGACGATTCTTGGTGTCTTGACGGCGTAGTTCAGGTAGAGGGATCGTCTCCGCGAGTAGGGAAGAATCAGCATAACGTTGCGAAAACTCTTGATATGTGAACGAACGGTGCCTCAGCACTTGAGCCGCCACCCCTCTCGTGGTGTGGATCTCAAGAGTCATGAACGCTTGCTCAAAGACAGACCAGTGTTGATGCTTAATGCAATACTTTAGAAGACCAGCAACCTTAGGATTCTCCTGGTTCGCTGGATTCGATACCCTCGCTACGTACCCCATCATCTTCTCCGCTTCGGGAGTGATTGATACTAGATTCACTTGCGTCATTACTAAAACCTTTCTCCTGTCTACGACGTTGTTGTTTTGCTTTGAGTGCTATTTTAGCACGTCTAAGTTGAACTGCCATATACAAAAGTTCTTCTTTCGTATACAGTTCTGGGCGTTTCTTGGCTTGTTTTAAAGCCATCTTCGCCAATCTAATTTGGTCTTTGAGTCTGGTCATTTAGTCTGGGTATCCGTCATCGTCTTCTGAAGAAACACTAAACCCTATTGTAGCATCTTTCTTACGAGATGTATAGGATTCTGGGTCTGAATAAATCTCTGCTTCCAAGGCATTGAGCAGAGACTTGAGGTTTTTGTAGATGAGTTTGAGTCTTTCTCTTTCCATGCTACTTCTTCTTTTTGATATTTATATTAGCATAAAAAAAGAGAGGGTCAATGCCCTCTCAACTTATCGTATGCTAACCGTGCATACTTTTTATCTAACCATTCACGCATGTGAATACGATAGCAAGACCAGTATGTTACCCCTCTGTAAGTGAGTTGGTAACAACTTGGTGGTCTATTATCTTTATCCATATCATCATAATGATATGTGTAGTTCATATCACTTCTGATATGTGTGTCCGCGATAGCAGAATGTACCATGTACTTCGTCAGCAACGCCATGCTTGCACTCAAACTTTACACCACGATAGGTAGTGTGAGAGATTTGCGCGTCATGAAGTGCGTTAGCCTTTTCGATCTGCTTTTTGATGAGAGTTAGGGTGTTCATTGTAGGTCTCCTAAAGGATGGGTGAGTATTAAATCTCCCGTTCCTTCAGTCGTTTGCGTCCCAATACCACTCACATTCTGGTGCTGATTCCCTTACGGTCTCGACCAGCTCAAGTTTCAATACATCATCGATGTGTTTGTTTGCCTGAATCCTCAGCACGATAGCATCGGTTTGTTGGCAACTGAGTGTAGTGTACAGAAGTAATTCCGTTAACATGGGATGAACGCTCCGTTCCGCGACTTACTTGCGTCCTATGTATAAGACCCGCTGCATTCGCCTTCAACTTTTGTTCTGAGATAACCAATTAGGTTGTACTTAGAACGTTGATCTAGGTTGGGATCCATTTGAATCTCAACTGATCGTTGTAGGAAGTCTTCACATTTCATGTGCCACCCATAAGGGGAGGAGTCATGACTTGCGAGAGACCATGCAAGCAGCACTGCTAACATAGGATGAACGACTGGTAAAGTCTACCATATTATGTAGTGCTTTGCAACTGTAACATGTGATACAGTTTTCAATACTTAAAGTTCTCGTAATCTTCTTGATAGTATTCTCTGATGTGATCCTCAACTATTGGATCTATCTCTGCCTTGTTTGGTCGTCCCTCAGGTTTTGAGGCAGGATGAAAAATTTCATACTTATATTCAACTCTATGAAGATCTATATTAAGTTTATCATTTACCCAATCAATAAACTCCAAACCAAGTCCATCTTCAAATTTATAAACATGAGTCTTTGGTGATATGAAATCTGATTGTTTTCTAAAATGATTTAAATGATAGTTATTGTAAGATAAAAAACGGAAGAGAAACTCTTTATCTTTTATCTTCTCATAGATTTTTAAATCAGAGTCTTGTACTCTGATCATCATCTGCAATGAAGATTTGAATTTTTCAAATGGATCTCTTACAACAGTGAAGTGATCAGCAACATCCGCTTTATAAAGCTTAGTATACCCAGGATAATGTAAGTGAGGAACTTCTACATTATCCTGATGTACCTTATAGTTTCCAAACCTTGCTCTCCATTTATTCACCACAAAAACATTTTTAATGTATCTTCCAGCAGTTCTTGGGATATGAATGTGGAAGATATAACGCTTGCCGAGATGTGGATTCTCTTTTTTATACAGCATTATTTTTTCTTGGCTTGTGGATCCTCCCAGAGTTTTGGATTGGACCTTCCTTCAGTCTGAGTCCAACCCTTTAGTCCATGTCGATACTTATCCCAGTAGTAATCAAACATGTCCACTTTCTTTCTCGGGATAGCAATGTCGTAACAGGTTCTCCCATCCTTCTCATACTCTACAAGGAATGCAGTATTAGGAAGTGTTCTGTCTTTCGCCAATTCTGGGTCGCAGTCTTCACGAATTACTCTTACTTTACTCAAGATCGATTTCCCCAAACAATTGATGGGAAGGCTTCAGCAACACATTGTTTGGTAATCTTATAACGCTTACCGAGTTGCTTGTCCTTCGCAAGAATCATAACACGCGCTTCTGGTTCAGACAACCCCTCAAGGAGACGAATGAACATGGACTCACGCTTGTGCTGTGCGACCTTAGAACCGCCCTTAAAGAAGTGATAGAGGATTCTATGCTCGTGCTCTAGTTTGGTGTGTTCTGTGCCCTCTGGGGCGTCGTTGGGAATGAATGGTACATCACCCTCGGGAAGTAGGGAGATGATACTCTCATCAAAATTAATGATTAGAAGAGAACGAAGTGCAGGAGTGTTGTGCTCCTGCAGCAACGCGATCTTTTCTTTCTTGGTCTTTGCGTTTGATACTTTTTGCAGTACCTCATTCATCAAAAGCTTCATCGTCTTCCTCTAAAAATCTCACTGATAATAGTTCTTCATTTATGTATTGACCATTTTGGTCGTACATCTCAGGATGCATTGCTAACTGCTCGTCTTCATATCCGAAATAGTCATGCATGAAATCCTTTGCTGTCCACCCTGCGACAATCCCGACACATAGAAAGAGAAATGATGCTGTTGCCGAGAAGAATAGGATTGTTGCCGTTTCCATGTCGTACTCCTTAGTTGTCTAGTAATTTCTCCCAACTAAGTTCTAGTTTAAATCGAAACTTTCTACGTAGAAGGGAGAGTGCGATCTCCGTTCCCAGTCTTTTGAGCACTGGGGACTCTGGTTCAGGTTCCCTGGGTGCCCTCCTAAGCATCAACTCTGTGCCTTTATTTATAGTCATTTTCTAGAAGAAACCAGACCTTTTTTAACTAAAAGAGATGCGGTTTCTACCAGTCCACCAACCTCTTCATCATCAATAATTACCCAAGGATATCCTTTGGCGTTTGGATACCTGCTAACAAACTCTGCTTTATCTTCCACCAAAATAAACTCTGCAGGCAGGTCTGCTCGTCTAAGAAGTTCTTTTAACTGGTCACAATAAAAGCAACCATCAATAGTATGTGCAGTAATTTTCATTGTTTAATGCTCAAGTTAAATGAGATAGAAATCCTATCTTCTGAACCCTGGTTAGGTTCTACAAGATGTGGTAGATAAGACGGGAACAAAACAAGTACACCTTCCTGTGGATCAATTGATAACTCATCTGGTCCTAGGTAATAGTTTACCATTTCATTTGGATGTCTTACGACAAGTCTACCACAATTTTCTGGACATGATACCCAGAATACCCCAGACAAAATAGATCCTGGGTGAATATGAAGACTATTATATGTTCCAGGTGGGTTTACATTGAACCAGAAAGTATCAAGTTCTAAATCTAAACCAAGTTCTCCAAGTCTAGTTCCACGTTTGTAAGTCTCTGTAGCAGAGCGCATCATATCAGAAAAGAAATTTGAACCAGAGATATATTCATCAGGTGGGAACAATTGTGACTGCCACCCTCCCTTATTACTCTTCTGAACACTCGGATGTTCCTGTCGATATTCTTGAATGATATTTTTAAATCTATCACGATCAAATGATTCGTTTGCTTTTTCCGATACCAGTTTGATAGGAAAGATAAAGTCTTCCATAATAAAAAAAGGGGTCCGAAGACCCCTAGTATATCATATGTAAATCATTCCAGCAACCATAACACCGAAGCAAAGTATTGTGAATATAAACAATGATATGGCGACGGTGTATACCCACCTAGGTATAGGTTCTGGATCAGAGTGCATTACCTCTAGGCAATACTTCCTCTGGGAACACAAAGTTCTCATGTGGTTGATCTACTGGAGCCATCCAAGCACGAAGTCCTTCATTCAAGAGAATGTTTTTCGTGTAGAACGTCTCGAACTCAGGATCCTCTGCAGCTCTGACCTCTTGAGATACAAAATCATAAGCACGGAGGTTAAGGGCAAGACCAATAATACCAATGGATGAAGTCCAGAGCCCCATAACAGGAACAAAGAGCATAAAGAAATGCAACCAGCGTTTGTTGCTAAACGCGATCCCAAAAATCTGCGACCAATAGCGGTTCGCTGTAACCATTGAATAGGTTTCTTCTTCTTGTGTTGGTTCAAATGATTTGAATGTGTTTGATGCTTCACCATCTTGATACAAAGTATTCTCTACTGTAACACCATGGATTGCAGAAAGCAATGCTCCACCCAAGATACCTGCGACACCCATCATATGGAACGGGTTGAGCGTCCAGTTGTGGAAGCCCTGTAGGAAGAGTAGGAACCTAAAAATCGCTGCAACGCCAAACGACGGCGCAAAGAACCAGGAGGACTGTCCGAGAGGGTAAATGAGAAAAACAGAAGTAAAGACAGCAATCGGACCACTAAAGGCGATAGCATTGTACGGTCTAATCCCTACGAGACGACTAATTTCAAACTGTCGAAGCATGAAACCAATGAGAGCAAAGGCTCCGTGGAGCGCCACAAAAGCCCAGAGTCCCCCAAGTTGGCACCAGCGGACGAAATCTCCCTGAGCCTCAGGACCCCAAAGTAGAAGAAGAGAATGACCCATAGAGTCAGCAGGCGTTGACACAGCCGCTGTAAGGAAATTAGCACCTTCGAGGTACGAACTTGCAAGTCCGTGGGTGTACCAAGACGTAACAAACGTTGTGCCTGTAAGCCAGCCACCAATTGCAAGATAAGCAGTGGGAAAAAGAAGAAGTCCAGACCAGCCCACAAATACAAAGCGATCACGTTTAAGCCAGTCATCAAGGACATCGAACCACCCCCTTCTTGGTTGTTGTAAAGTTGACGCTACCACTATTTAAATCCTCCATTCATTTTTTTCTTATTTTGTTTGATATCCAAGACATCTATATGTGATAGTGATGTTGGAAGTCTTTGGAACCATTCTGCTTGAACTTGATCCCAAGACTCGAAAATTCTATGAGAACCATCTGAAAAATTCAATCGGTAATGATGCCTATCATATGGTTCTGCTGAAGTGCAAGTGAACCAGTCGTTAGTTTTTACATTCATAATAAAACCAAAAATGGTATTGCGATAGTCCCCATTGCTAAAAGAAAACCCCCCACTGCGTCGAGTAGGGGGCGGGTACTGTGATTATCCATCAACCAATTGCAGGTGCTTGGAGTGCAACAGGAGTTGACTCAGCAGCAGCAAGATCGAGAGGGAAGTTGTGAGCATTACGCTCGTGCATGACTTCCATACCAAGACCAGCACGGTTCAGAACGTCTGCCCAGGTGTTGACCACTTTACCTTGTGACTCAACAATGGACTGGTTGAAGTTGAAACCGTTGAGGTTGAACGCCATCGTGGAGACACCAAGTGCGGTGAACCAGATGCCTACAACAGGCCATGCTGCGAGGAAGAAGTGCAGCGAGCGGGAGTTGTTGAAGGAAGCGTATTGGAAGATCAGGCGACCGAAGTAACCATGAGCAGCAACAATGTTGTAGGTCTCTTCTTCTTGACCGAACTTATAACCATAGTTCTGGGACTCGGTTTCAGTGGTTTCACGAACCAGTGAAGAGGTAACGAGTGAACCATGCATTGCGGAGAACAGTGAACCACCGAAGACACCTGCTACGCCGAGCATGTGGAAGGGGTGCATGAGGATGTTATGTTCCGCTTGGAAAACCAACATGTAATTGAATGTACCAGAAATACCAAGAGGCATAGCATCACTAAACGAACCCTGTCCAAAAGGATAGACCAGGAAGACTGCCGATGCGGCAGCGACGGGAGCGGAGTAAGCAACACAGATCCAAGGGCGCATACCCAGGCGATAGGACAGTTCCCATTCACGACCCATGTAGCAGTAGATGCCGATCAGGAAGTGAAAGACTACGAGTTGGAAAGGACCACCGTTATACAGCCACTCATCAAGAGATGCTGCTTCCCAGATGGGATAGAAGTGAAGTCCGATTGCGTTAGAAGAGGGGACAACAGCACCAGAGATGATGTTGTTACCATACATTAGTGAACCAGCGACTGGTTCGCGGATGCCGTCGATGTCCACAGGAGGAGCAGCGACGAAGGCGACGATGAAGCAGATGGTTGCAGCCAACAGGGTTGGAATCATCAGGACACCGAACCAACCGACATACAGACGGTTGTTCGTAGAGGTGACCCATTCACAGAATGATTCCCAACTGCTGACCGAACCCTTACGTGAAAGAGTTGCAGTCATGTTATTAGTGCGATGAACTTTAGTTAAGTAAACAATGTAACGACTACTTAAAAGTCCTTTACATTTGTTCACTTATTTAGTGTATCACGGTTCGGGAAACCCGTCAACCCTCTTGAAATAAGCATTTGTGCTCATTGTACAAGGTGATCAGTACGAGGCATCCCCGACCGCATACTCAGTATAGCATGGTTGAACCTCCCACCGCGTGAAATCCACCTTCTTTTCTGCAAGCATTTGTTCCAGTTCGTCAGTCGTCACACAGACCTTGACTGGTTTGTTAGTTTCTTTCTCGTAGATATGATAGATTCTATCTTCCATATTTTTATTAGTGAACATTAAAAAAGGGTATAATATTATACCCTTTATACTATATATTTGTTAGTTTGCTAAGTCTCATTTCTAAGACTTTAACTCTACGTTCAAGTTCCGAGATCCTTTCACTAGTGATAGAATCCTTTTCTGTAATTGAACCTGCAGGAACAAAACTAGTTTCTCCCCACATTCTATTCCAAAGATCGGTTTCTTTCATGTGTTCTTTTATTCACCGAATAATATTTAGATAGGATTGGTAGCAGGAACCATCATCCCTCCACCAGGACCATCATTGTCGTCGTCTACATCACTGCCTCTCATGAGAGCGGCGAAGACAAATCCACCTAGCATACACGTCGCTAGGAATAACATCACCAGATACCTGGGATAAGTTGTCCAGTAACAGCGTAGGATCCCATTGCTGCTACGACTCCGAGCATTGCTGCCCAACCATTAATACGTTCTGCGTTTTCGTTCATTGTTTTTGCTCCAGTGTTTTGTTAGTGATGATGATCTTCTGACCATCGTGAGTAAATTGTAACTCATCGTCAGGATGCCACAGTAACTCTTCGTATAAGTCGTCGAGTTTCTGGATATCCTTCCAGAGTGCATCAGGATCAGGCATTTGGTTTACTTGGAATAAAGGGGTCTCTAGATTTATTTTTGATGACGATAAACGCATCCTTGTTATACTTTCGTGTCCCTTTAACTGGTGCCCACTTAGTGCCTGCACCATCAATCTCATAGACTGAGGTGCCTCCGATCTCAACTGCGATCTCATCTGTAGGATCCCAGTTGAGTTCTTCCAAAGCAATCGCAAGTTGACCCAGCATGGGTCCAGGATATTGAATGTTCTCAGGCATACTGGTCAAATGTTTTACGAATGTTTTGGGTGATTCCCATACCACCAGTATAAGTGGCGAGCTTGTTACCTTCTGCATCAGTGACTACCAAAACTGGTGTTGCAGTAACACCATATTTTTTGGCGAGATCGAGGTTCTCTTGAGGAATAGGTTCATCAGAAAAATCTTCCAGTTGAACTTCTTCCAGAAGGTTTGTTCGATCATCCTTCATAGCATTAAGATAACGTTTGACTAGTCCACAAGGACCACAAGAGTCCTTAGTGAACATATAAAACTTGTTCATGAATATCAGATGATACCAAAGAACAGTTTACCAGTTAATGCGTAAGAAATCAAGGCTGCTACGAAACCCATCATCGCAGTACGACCATTCAGTTTCTCAGCACGTTCTGCGTGAGACTCAATACCGTAGCGAGCACGGTCTTCATCAGTCATATACATGGTGGGTTCGACTGCGAACATGTTGTTCTGTCCGCGCTCGTTAGTAGTGACGGTCATTGGTTTGTAACGATTTACAACATAAGTATATAGCAATTGTAAAGATTCGTCAAGCACCATGTGTGCCAGTTAATACATTGGCAGTTGACTAAATAAATATGGATCCCAAATTAGAGTGATATGAAAAAATTATTACCACTCGCTATGCTACTGATGACCGCAAGTGCAGCAAATGCTGGCGGACTTGTTACGAAACACGCTTCCAGCGTTCAACTGACTGTTGATGCTGCTCGTTCTACTGCCGTCAGAATTGGCGACAGCTATTCTGCTGCTGGTTCTAACATTAGTGTCACCACTATGGGAACACTCGGAACTGCTGGAACATATGACGTTCATACAGCAGGAGAGGATTGGTCTTTTAGTGAGTCAATGACTGTAAAAGATGCTATCCCAACAGCAGCAGTAACTACAGGAGATACACCAAACTTCTCGAACATTACTTCTTACACAGCTGGAACCGCTGGATCACTAGCAGGTACTATCGATAGTTCCCATGCTATGAGTCTGACCGCAGGTGGAGCTGGTACATCTGCAACAGGACAATTCGTTTCCGAGATTACTGTTATTGACTGATGGAGGATCTTAGTTATGGGTTTCCTAATCCACAGGGGTGTCGTTGCTCAGATTGTAAGGGCACCTCTTTTTGCAACTGCTGTTCTTTTTGTTCTGTCTTCTGGGCAAGCAAAAGCAGTACCAGTGGTTCCGAACTTCACACAGGGCTCGATGACGAGCCACACTGAAACAACACAAAAAATAACTGAAACTATTAATTCAATGGACTATAACACAGGGTATCAATACTCTGTGACTGGAAGTGGTATTACAGCATCAGGTAATCTTTCACCTGGGACTGGAACAAATAATGTAACTATAGATGGAGTGACTACAACATGGACAGGTATCAACAGCAAACCAAGTTTCACACAGACGACACCAGGAGCAGCGTTTCAGTTCACAGAGACACTACAAGGTCCTGGTTTAAGTCAACAAACAATTATTCAAAGAACAACCGAGGTTACAAGCATAACAGATACTACAAGTATCTTCTCCCAGTAATTGCTGCTCTAGTAGCAGCACCAGCAAGAGCAAATGTTGGTGGGGTTAGTGCAACTGCAGCTCCAGTGGCGAATAGCTCTGGCTCAGTGACCAATCAAGCTATCCAGGTTTTACAGGGTCCTTATATCACTAACACTTACGGGGGCGGCATTCAATGTCAAGGACCCACACGTAATTTCACACCTTATGTAACAGGATCTGCTTCGGCAACTAAACCTTACGAAGAATATTATGATTCTCCTGTATATGATATGAGAGATCTTGATGAGGACGGAGCACCTGATAATCCTGGCTCGATTCTCTACAATGTTCCAACAAGAACAGGACAAAAAGATAACTACAATCTTGGTATTGGTTTCTCTATGACGTGGAGCACACCTACTGATAAAGAGATGCAAGAGTTGTGTAAGAAAGCAGCACGAACTCAGATTGAATTGAATGCTCAACTCACTGCTAATAAGCGGTTAGATTTTGAGATCGCCAGACTAAAAAATTGTGGTGATTTGATGTTGCGTGGAATCCAATTCCATCCCAAGAGTCCTTACTATAAAGTGTGTGCTGATGTCGTAGTGAATAATCCACCAGGACATACACATCCACACGTCCATGCTATCCCTTCTTCTTCCTCCTCGGGAACACAGAACGAAGAGCTTTCACAGCGTGGTTCATCTGACGCTGCTCTGCTCGGCGCTCCCCTGCAGACAAGACTGGGGGTTTCTTCCCCCTTAAGGCAGCAATCTTCTTCATCACTTTCTTCACAGCAGGTTTCACCGCTTTTAACAAAAGATCAGCAAGAGGTTTTGCGAGCAACGCAGAACTTGTCGCAATAACAGCGATACCACCAACCTGTACAACTTGTCCACCACTAGGAAGTCCCGCTACTATTTGTTTAGGTAGTGGGACTTTTTCTGTTATCTGTACACAGGTGTTATCAATCAGTTCATAACCAACAACCTTCTTTCTAAATCCTTCCACGAAAGATCCAACAGGTTCTTGTGCCTGCTGTACTTTAGTAGGACATTCTATCTGAGCAGTAGCAATAGGTGGTTTTACTTCTGGTGCTTTGACTTCTGGTGTTTCTGGTGGATCTGGTGTCTCGGTCTTAGGAACAGGCGCAGGACTCGTTATAATCATCTGTTCAGGTTCATACTGAATAGGATTAAAACTAGGGACACCAGCGTCACAATACGTAACCAATCCTCTTTCGTCATCAGATCTGATCTGATTATTCTTTGGATTATTTGTTTCATGCGCCTCAACACATCCAGGGATGTCTACGATAGGGACACCAATATTTACTGTTACTGGAGGAGCAACAGGGATGGGTGGTGAAGAATAGTTACCAGAATCTACTACAGTAACATCAGGTATACTGACGCCACTGATATCAATGTCTTTAATTTCCATCAGTCCTCAAATAATTTAAAAATACCTGTCCAGATTGAATGAAAAAATACGTACAGGAAGAAAGTTTCTGTTGCTTCTTTCTTTGCCTGTTTCTTGTAAGTCGATTGAGCCATGATATACCTCAGGGTACTGTATTATTTAATCACTTTCATCAAATTCTCAGCAATCATTAAACACAGCGCCAACCTGTGACCCGATAGAAGAACCTGCTTTCTGTCCTAGGAGTAATGCCCAACCGCCTGCTAACCAACCCACGTAGGGGATGCTAGCGACCGCTGGGACGGCGACACCAGCGGCAATAGCACTACCCGCCATCGCACCTTGAGATCGTGCTCCAGCGTCCGCCGCGATACACTCGGCGCTTTGGGCATTCGACTTTCCCTCAGCATCAATTGCACCTCCGATATTACGGGTGCCGTCCATAGTGTATTGATCACGACGATACTCACGACGCTGCTCAGTTCCTCCGCCAAGAAATCCTTTCTTGTGCTTATCAAGATCTAATGATCTTTCAGACTCAAGGATTGCTGGGTCGTTTGCTTTGTACTGAATTTTATATCCCTGTGGACCTGCCTCAATAGTGTATGAGGAGTAGTCTCCACGAGGGATATTAATTGTGGGAACTTGAGGAACCCTCGGTGTCTCTTCTTTCCGATCAATTAGATAACCAAGTAAACCAATGTGAGAGATAGCAAACAATGCACCAGCAGTGCTGATCATTATCTTCCATCCTGATGGTTTCTTAGGAGGATCGGGTCGAACAAATTGACTGAGGGTTTCTTGGGTCATTGTAATGGTAGCGCGGGACCTGTTGTTGTTGGTAACTCAGGCATAGAAGAATCTAACAACCCTGGTAGAGCATTAGTAACGCCCTCCACAGCAGCCTTAGTTACTTTTTCTTTTAGACCTTCAATGATAGGATCTTTCTGTGTATACAGATAGTATCCACTACCAATGATGCCTGCCGTTCCTAGGAACGACAGGACTGCTAGGAGATTAATCAGTTTTTGCATCTTTCTTTGGTTCAATAGCGGAAACAACTTCGGGTTCTTTCTTAGCTACTGATTTGCCGTTTCCGTTACCACCACCCGACTTAGCAGGAGAGAGTCCGAACGCAGCTAACGAGCCAGAAAAAACGGATGCGATAAATGTAGGATCAAAATCTAGAATCTTTTGACCGTTTGGAAGTCTAACGTAGGAAAATGTGAGGAGAGAAGCAGACCAAATAAGTACAACGACTTTCACCAGATTACCAAGAACTTCACTTTTATCATCATCGTCTTGCTTCTCTACTGCTGGTTTAGTATCAGCCATTTGTAGAGAATAAGGCTGAACTATTTATAGAGTAAATAGTGGTTTACTTCCTCTTGGATACAACTGCCTAGATTGTGGACCGAACGATGCTCCACGAAGATCAAATCCCAACAGTCGTTTATTTTGTTGTATACTTCTAGCATTAAACAACTGCATTGTGTTAGTAGTTCCTGAAAAACTTACAGTTGCTAGTGCTCCTGGGTCTTCTGCATCAGTATCAACCTCAACATCAGTCCTTGGATATAACAGATATGATGTCTGTGCAATTACCTGAGTAAATCCAGGAACTTGAACAAAGTCTCTTCCTGCTCTAGTTGATGCCTGAACTCTTCCAGGAGAGTAATCAATTTCATCTGATGGTGGATAATCAAATGGTGCTGCATTCGTACCATTTGTATGAGTTACAGGCCAAGGAGTAGTTCTCCAAAATCCTAGAGTATGTCTTGGATCCATGTCTCTCTGCACATAACCTGATGCGTCAATATTAAGTTGAGGTGGTGGTGTAGTATCTGTATATGTTAATGGTGCATTAACCGCGTAATGATGACCTCCAGATCCTACAGTGTAAAAAATTGCAGTTGTTAAAACAGGAGAAACATAAAGATTACTCGTACCATTTGTATCACTTACAGGGAATGGAGTGGTTCTCCAGAATCCTTGGACATGAACATTATTTTTCCACCCCATATCAACAGCAGATTGAAGTGTCCAGAATTGAACAAATCGATAATCTGCTGCCTGAATAACAAGGGCAGTATCATATGTACCGCTTCCAGTAAATAATCTAACCGACATCAGGTTGTTCTAGCACAGAATAGAATGCCACTCGTGTAACTTGTTTGACAATATGATCCAGTAATTACAGTGTAAACTTCACTCGCACTAACAGTAATAGTATCCCCTTGCTGGACATTAGCATCTGGAGTTTCGATTTTAAATGAGATCAATGCAAAATCATCAGGTAGATAATATGGTACTGGAGCTAGAGTAGCATTGATGGGAATACCTTTGACCACAGCATTGAAATCCATTGTAGATGGTCGTATTCCATCATATCTTTGACTTCCAGTTAGAGATGGATTGAGAACTGCATCACCAGTTATTTGAGTGTAAAGTCTCACATCACTTCTAAAGTTAGTAGAAGATCTACCTGGGGCAGAAATTGGAGTTGCATATCTAGTCTCTACATACCCCTCAGTATCATTAGTGCCATTTTGTAAATCTCCATCCTGAATTAGGAAAGGAATTTCAGCAGATCTTTGACATGGATTATCTATGTAACTCGAATCAGAAGTATTTCCTCCCAACCTACTTCTAAATAAAAGACTTCCCCCTGAACTACCAGCACTGTTTGGAATAATCTGTGTAAGTCCAACTAACATCACATGATCATAATCCCATAACGTACTATTGTAATGATGTAAAATAAATGTGGAAAATGTATTTTGATTAAGTTGTGTAGAGGATAAGTTAGGTTGCTTAAAAGAAAATACAACACAGTTAGGATCGATACCAGACTGATACGTGATTAAATCTAAACTGAATGCATTAAATGCATTTTCATCAGCGAATCTTGTATTGGTATCACTTGAACCTACAATATATCCACTGTCTGTGTGATAATTATTAGAAGCGTTGGGGTCGTTTGCAGTTCTTGGGCTCTGGGCAATATCTATATCTCTCCGCCCACATCCATATGCCTCATAAACTCTATGGAACTTAGTAGGATCAGTACCGTGGGAGATGCCTCCAGATGCATTAGTTGCTACGCCATCTGCATACCACTGCATTCCAGAAGGCATGTATTCATTAGTCTGTTGGATTGCAAGACGAGCAACTACGTCAGTGTCTCCCGAAATCTGGAATGTGGTGTATATTTTACCGTACTTTTTAGTACCATCAATAATTCTACGCAAAACTCCATATGGAGATGTAGCTCCCTGAGGAGTTTGCTTATCAAAGAAGGTACTAGTACCACCAAAAGATGAAAGTGTTTGAAATGATGTGCCGAGTTCTGTTACAGTAATTGACCAGTTAGTGATTGAACCATAATTGACTTGATCTCTCCTATACAACCTATAGGTTCCACCCTGTCCATGCATTGGTTGCCATATAATTCTATTATTATCTAAGGAGGTGAAACCTCCGATCGCATTACCAACTTCGTATGATTCGTAATTACCAACTTGATAGACTGATGCTGGAGTAGGGTAACCAATCGTAAGATAATCTAGCTCAAAGGAGCCCTGGTCAATTTTTATAATATCACCAACTTGAATAGCAATATTGAGTGTGCCTGAAAAACCACCACTATAAGTTATTGTTCCATTTCTATCACTACCAGACCAAGTATCAGTATTCTCATCCCAAGCTATTTCATAGGTATTTCCTGTTACTGGTTCAGTAGCGACAAGAACCTCAACGGTAATATCTCCATCATCCTTATCAAAGATTGTACCATCTATAGTAACAGTATCTCCAATAGCATATCCAACTCCAGGTCTATTGACTATGATTTCACCGATCGCATTGCCGTTGATGTTGATATCAAAAGAACATCCAGTACCACTACCACCAGTTGTAGGTACATCATAATACCATCCACTCTCTGACCTACCTTCTAGACGAGGTTGAAGATAACCACCACGACCATCAACAGGTGTATTAGAATATCCAGTACCGCCAGTTGAAAGAGCACCATTGTTTGTAGACCAATCTACAATACCAATCACAAGACCAGTTATTGGAGCAGCATTGTATCCAACATTGGTACATGCATTCTGGACTAGATCAATAACGTCACTCTTAGAAAATCCAATTGGTTTTGAATTGGTTGTTACTGTTACAGTCATGCTGATAGGTCGATTCTTTCCTTAGTGTATTTATAGCGTCCTAGACCTCTGATACTTACCACCTCTAGGATATAAGAACCCACTCACAGGACGTTTGGGTTTTCTGTATGCAACTGCATTTGTTACTCTGATAGCTTCTACAGTTGACCCATCATAAGTAATTGTAGGAGACCCTAAGGGTTCTGTGAGTTCATCAACCTCAACATCAGTCCTTGGATACATGGTATACGATATCCTAGGTTGTGAGGTAGCATCAATTCTTCCTGGTGAAATTCTATAAGATGTGTTTGGTGGATTAGGATCTACAATAGCACCATGTGCAAAAGTACCAGAAGTAGGTAAGGATATATTGACGTTGAAGTCAAACCCATTTACTAAACCTAGATATGGAGTTCCCCATGATACCTCACCTCCACTGAACGAGGCATTTATATTAGTTTGTGGTGGTGGGGTAGTATCAAGATACTGATAAGATGCTAATTGAGTTACCTCATAAATTGTTGTTGGAACTGTAGCACTGACCTCTGTCGTATAAGACATCGGTTGAATCGCACCATGAGGATTAACACCTGTCCCAAAACTTAAATTATATCCATCAAAATCAGTACCAGTACGAACACCATACGATAGATCAAAGTCATCTAGGGTTCCAATTTGATTCCAATATTCAATGAGCTGTGTTTCTGCTCCTTGAATAATATGAGTGGTTCTAAGTTGACCACCACCAGTAAATAATCTGACCGACATCAGGTTGTTCTAGCGCACATTAGAATACCTTTAGTTCCTCCAGTCTGAGAGTATGCTCCAGTAATTACAGTATAAACTTCACTCGCACTAACAGTAATAGTATCTCCAGGTTGAATATTAGCAGAAGGAGTAGTAATGCTAAAGTCTAGGATTACCATATCATCTGGAATATAATATGGAACTGGTGCTGCTTCAGAAGATAAGGGAAGACCTTTCAAAATAGCATTATACTCAGTAGAACTATTAACATCAATAGAAGAACTTGCCCCATTAAAATCGACAGGCATTATAGTAGCATCTCTGAAATAACGTTTAACCCCAGCATCATTATAACCAGCAATTCTTGTAGCGTATGCTGTACTGTGATTGGCGAAGTGTGTCTGATTACTACTTGTCTCTGCAGTATTGTGCGCTAGGAATCCCCCCTCAGCACTTCTCTTAACATATCTATCATTAGATAAAGCCATACCAGAAAAGTAATGATTCATGTAAATTGTAGCGGTTCCACTTGGATATATTTCCGTCAATCCAGCCAAGTACAGATAATCATAATCCCATAGCGTGGGAGCGGTATAATCATGCAAGAAGAAGGTATCAAAATTATTTCCAGTCAATGTAGTGGAAGATAAATTTGGTTGTCTAAATCCATAGATAGTAAAATTAGGATCAATACCAGATCTATATGTAATTAAGTCTAAACTGAATGCATTCGTAGCATTAGAATCTGCATAGATGGTAGTAGCAGAACCAACTGGATTTGCAAACATAGCCCTACTAGTAAAAGCAGTTCCAGTCCAGGCACTAGAACCAACACCATCTAGAGTTCCATCTCCTCTCCACCCTGGTTCATAAACTCTCCAAAATTTGTCCCAGTATGTGTCGAGAGTTGTGGAAGCATTAAAATCAAAATTATATCCTCTAGCATTTGTTTGAGGTGTATACTCAGTTCCTGGAGGAAAGACTCCACTAAATCTGTAAATATACAATCGATAGCTATCAAATATTTGGAATGCTGTATATGTAATTCCATACCTTTTGGTTGCATCAATAACGTTCCTGCAAACACAATATGGATTCAATGCACCCTGTGGATTATCTTTCCACATGGCGGAGGTAGAACTGCCGAACTCAGTAGCATTTGTAAATGATGGACCAAGACCTGTAACAGTGATCGTATGACCTCCTAAAGCAGCAAGTCCTGTTGGTGTATTAATATGATATGTTCCTTCCTGTCCATGTTGTGGAGTCCATCTAATCCTCTTTGTGTTTGCAGGATTAGTGGTTGAGGACTGATATGCACGAGTTTTATATGTTCCCTGACCACGGACATTGCATACAGCATATGCACCCATAGCATTATAATTAAGGCTGGTTGTTGATTCTGTAACGCCAGTTGGTCTAGGAAATACATTGGGCATGTTCTTCGCCACAATGAAAGTTTCACTACTGTCTAGAGGATCTAGTTCTAGAGTGTCTCCCACTTGAATTGTGATCGTACCAGTAGCAGATGCTGCAATAGAAACTGAACCATTTCTATCAGTACCAGTCAGATTATTTGAACTATCATAACCAACAGCATATGTTTGTGCTGTTGGACTTGTAATCGCTTCTGTTGCTATGTAAATTGTTACGCTAATGTCTGCAGCACCAGATGATGTTCCACCTAGTTCAGATGCAGGGATTGTGAGTGTATCTCCTGGTTGATATCCTGATCCAGGACGACATACAACTATTTCTTGAACAACATTTTGACTGTTGTTACTACTTACATACTTAACCCAAAATGTCGCTCCAGATCCATTACCGCCAGTTGCTTTTGCATCATAGTAATTTCTTGTAGAGCTTGTTTTATTACCACCACCAGACCACGTTACAACTCCTGCAACCAATCCCGACTCAACACTATTCTGTCCCGCTGTAGTCGCTGCCTCTTCAAGCAAATCGATAACATCACTACGAGACCATCCGATCTGCTTTGTATGTGTAGTTACTGTAACGGTCATATCAATCCTCTAGTTTGAGTAGCGTAAGGGTAGTTGTAATTTGCTGATTATTTACTGTGTCCATGTTTTCAACGGTCAGATAAATCACGTTGCTTACTGGAGACTCAGTGTTACCACCAAGAGTGAATGGCGTAAGAATTTGAGTTGCTGCTTGAGTAGTTAGAATCTCAGCAATAACTCCCGATCCAGGTGCAGGGTCAGATCCAACAGATCTATTAATATCTGCAGTTCTAGCTGCAGCACTACTATATAGACGCACCCAAGCAGCAGCGTTGACCTGAACTGAGATCAACATATAAGACTTTGCTGCTGAAATGTTAAGGTTATTATCATAGGTTCCAGGAGCAAGGTTCACACTGGTAACAGAGTGTGATGTTCTACCTGCAAGAGCAGTAATACCACCACCTCCACCACCGAGAGTGCCTGGTTCCCATTGTTGGTTAGTTGAATTATAAACTAGAACCTGACCAGACTGAGGACCGTTAGAACCATAAGCAATGTCCTGAAGTGCGTCTGCATTAGTGGTTGATAGATCAATGGTTACATCTTCAGGAACCCACAACTGCTGTGCTCCATCATAAACCAAAGACTGATTGTCTTGTGGTGTACCAATAACAACGTCACTCAGATCATTCAAAGAAGATACTGGGACTGCAGCAGGTGTTGGTTCAAATTTCTGCGTAGTAGAATTATATGTAATGATATCATCGTCAGCCAGTGGTAGATATTGTCCAGGGTTATTTGGATCTACTCTATACTGGAAGTCAGTTAATTGTACAAGAGAATTTGAAACCGTTCCTGGTGCCCAGGTAGATCCAGTAGAATCCCAAATGAGTGCTTGACCATCTTGCGCTGATGCAGATGAAACATCATTTAAATCAGATAGACTTGTAGATCCAGCAACTAAAAATACAGAAAGATCTGGTGGAGTATAGTTTAGTGTTCCATCAGTAATAGTTAAAGTTCCAGTACCACTAGTTACTGCTGGTTGTTGGTTGACTGAGATCAGTGGTGGTGTGAAATTAAATCGACCGACGTTTTGATCATACGCCAAACTAGATGGCCAAGCAGCACCAAGAACTTGTACGCTAAGATCATTATACGAGATACCACCACCACCTGATAGGGTAATCGATTGTGGAATCCATTTCTGCTGTGATGCACTCCAACTTAGAACCTGTCCCTGTGATGGAGCTCCAATGTTTGTATCTGTTAGATCAGAAATACCAGCAAGACCAATGACTTCCCAAGTACCATTCTTATAAAGTTCTACCTGTGATTCTGTTGTATTGTATACTAGAGCTCCATTATTAACAGTGAGTACATCAATCTCATTCTGATTCTTATTAGGTAATCTAAGATATCCAGTTACAGTTAAGTCTTCAATTGTCGCAGCATCACTAACAACGTTATCTGTTGTTAGGAATCCATCTAAAGAAAGTTCTCCACTGTTAACTTCAAAGTTAAGTTTTGAATTACCAGCAAAACTTTGGTTTGAATTGAACTGGATGTCTCCCTCAGATCCACCTGCATTAACACTTGGTGTTACTGTTCCACCACCACCGCCACCACCAGCGGGTTGCTGAACTGCTGCTGTAGAAATAGCAGTAATTCTTCCTGTCGTATCGACTTCAATAACAGGAATAGCAACAGAGCTACCATAAGTTCCATTTGCTGCTCCAGTAAGAGCAGTCAGATTTGAACCGTCACCATCAAAACTATTTGCATCTACTGTTCCAGTAACAGTTACGTTCTGGAAAGTTGGACTACTGTTAGAAGTCGATAGAGATGAGATTGTAATTTCATTTCCAGAACTTGAAATACCAAGTCCATTTCCTGCTACGAGAACAATTTCTTCAAAGTTTGATCCTGAGTCTGTTAGTCGGATATTCTTTTTGGTTAGGTTTGCATTGTTCTGTACAGAAAGATTATAAGTTGTATTCGTAGCGTCAATAACAACTCTCTTCAGTGTATTGTCTAGAGTTACATTAGCAGAACCTGTTCCAAGGAATCTAACAATATCAGATGAGTTAACATCTGTCTGAACGGATTGATCAGCAATTGTCCAGTTTGTATATGTTGGAGGGATCTCTGCCCAGTTTGTATCCTGACCGTCAGTTTTTAAATACTTGTTTGCGTTTCCTGCTTGAGGAGGTAGCAGATTATTCAGTGCGTTATTAGCAGTAGTTGCTCCAGTACCACCATGTGCAATTTCTACCGCACTTCCTCTCCAAATACCACTTGTAATAACACCAACCGATGTTAAGTTAGAGTCAACAACAGATGAACCAAGTGATGTAGAGTCAATGACTTTACTATTATTAATTCTATATTCTTTTCCTAAGTCTAGATTCCAGTTCTCTGTGGTCTCCCAAGCATCATTAGGATTGCTCCATAGAATCTCATGGTCGGTGTCTCCTTTGAGAACAACACCACCACCAGTAGCTACTGTATCTGTTGGGATCAGAACATCATTTAGAATGATTTGTTTGTTAACACTAGAAACATTAACAACGTTATTAGATGTAGTCGTTCCCTGAACAACTAGGTTTCCAGTAACAGTAATAGAATCAAAAGTTACGGAGTCTGTAACCCCAACTGGTTGTCCAATTCTAATCTCATTAGCACTGTTAATGTTGACTCCACCAACACCAGTGTAAGTTGTATCGTTGTCGGTTACGTTGATAGAAATTGTTCTACCAGACTGTACAACAGTTGCAGATCCTGTTCCAACAAAGTTGATGTTTCCATCAGAGTATCCCGAACCATTAGCACCAACACGAGTGATAGTATTGGTGTCTACGTAAGAAGAATCGATAACGATTCTATCATTACTTCTAGTTAGAGCAATATTTGTTCCTGCTACAAGAACAATATCATCAGTACCAGATCCAGATCCTCCTGCAGATAAACGGATGATCTTATCAGTTACTGGATTTGTAGAGCTATCAAGAACAGATAGAGCGTATGTTGTGTTCGTATCTTGTAGAGGTACATTAGACCACGTAACACCAGTCGTAGTTCTTCTTAGAACTTGATCTGGTAATCCAGTGTCGCCACCAGCAACGATTGATCCATCAACGTATAGATTCTTATTGGCGGGGATTCTTAGACCTTCTACCGCAAGAGTAGGTCCAGAATTTCCCCAGTCAATAAGTTCGTCTACTCTTATTCTAGACATTATTTGTTTATATCTGCATCAAAGATATTTAGTCTTCAGCAGGTGGTACATAACCAGCGTAAGAATCTCTTTTTGAAATTGCCCAAGCAACTTGCTTTTTAAAATATCTAAATTTTAATTTGATAAACTCTGTTGCATTTGCTGGTGGTTCTCTCCATTCTGTTATGTCCATTGGTGTCGCAGTGGTTGCTGGTAAATTTCTCAACCATACTCTCCACGACTCCCATCCAGTACCATCAAGATTAGGAAGAAGAGAATAACAATCACTCAAGTGAAGAAGTTCATCTCTTTTTTCTCTAGGTAGACCACTGATGTCCCATCCTTCCCATTGATGATATAGTTTATAGTCTGCTTGATATTGAGCATACTGTCTTGCTGCTTCATCTTGTGCTACAGCAGCCTCGCATTTAGTTCTTGCCCATTCATACCAGTAACTAGCTTGTTCAGCAGTTAACTGCTGAGGAAGACCCAGTGTTTCAGGATCAATGTGACCATAGTATTCAATATTATTATAATTAGGTAGATGTTCATCATCATATTGATATGCCCAAGTGTTTGGGGGAACACCTTCTACTGAAGTAAGATCAATTTCTCCTATTGATATCCCATTGCAATAGATACTTCCTTCATTAGAAGAAGCGCCAAAAAGAATAGAAAATTTCATGATCCGCCTAACATTCCTTTGTTATTTATTGCCGCATTAATAATAGCAGGGACAATTTTTTGTGCCTCTAACAAGTTTTCATGCAAACTTTCATTTTGTTTCTTACTTATGTTTCTAAAGTCTTCAACAGCAGCACCAGCTTGTCGTGCTTGCTGTGATGCCTCAAGAATTAACATGGGTAGCATTGCTACTGTACACTCCCACTCATCAATTTCTTCACCTGTTTGAGGATTTGTTCCTCGCAATTGAATAAACCACTTGCACTCAAATTTTTTACATGGTCCTCCAATAAGAGGACAAAAATCACCAACTTCTACTTTCATTAGAGAGAATCATTACGTGTACAAATTATAACATCAACATACTTGATATTCATATTAATTGAACCAGCAGTAAATGTTGGAGCTCCAGTAATATCTAGATTACCTTTGTTTGTAGTAACACCACCACTGTAACCAGGACTACCAGTAATAGAAAGATTACCTCTAGAAACACTAATACCACCACTGTAACTAGGACTACCATTTAGATTATGACTATGACTACCTCCATTTCCTCTATTACCAGTGCTATCAGTCACATTTTTACCGTCATTATCTTTTTCACCAAATTCTTCGCTGCCCTGAGCATCAGTGATGTGATTATAATTGTGTGAATGTGCTGGAATTTGGTTAACTGATAATGTTGTTCCTGCTACGCCTAGATTACCTCTGTTAATATTAAATCCAGAAGAAAATCCTCCAGTAGGACTACCAGTAACAGAAAGATTACCTTTATTGATTCCGAATCCAGATCCAAAGTTACTATTAGGAGATCCAGTGATGCCCAAGTTTCCTACACTGACGGATCCTCCTGTACTAACACTTGAAGAAAATACATTACTGAAAGATTGAGTTCCGCCTGTAGAAACAGAACCAGTAACTACTCTCAACGCACGATTGTTAAAGTTTGTAGAGTTAGTTTCCTTCACCCAACCAGATGGTGCTGATGATTGATAAAACAACATCTTGGTATTGTTAGGAATATCAACTCTAGTCTCTGGTATTTGAATAGTAGTTTTGTCGGTACTAGTTTTAGTGAAGGTAAATGTAGTACCACTAAATGTTACATTCCTATAATATCTACCATCTAGATTTTCATTCGATGTGTTTGTACCATCGTTTCTAGATGCATACAAATTACCACTTGAAGCATTCCATTCTAAAGCATCAATTGTTACATCTTGAGCGGTTTGCAATTTATATCT
>Ga0213859_10000198_pt1 | contig 28204 bp, 19 predicted proteins | sample PICome_2_FD_160133 | JGI IMG/M metagenome (GOLD analysis project Ga0213859, IMG submission 160133) | Coastal seawater microbial communities near Pivers Island, North Carolina, United States - PICO304 | ecosystem: Environmental > Aquatic > Marine > Coastal | place: USA: North Carolina...
CCTAACTCGTCCAGTATATCAAAGAATGGTTTACCGATATGTTTTCTATATTCGTCAAAGGGGACTTCTATCTTGTGGTGAAGTCTAACAATATCCCAAGACATTTCCATATTCTTTAATGAATCAATAAGGACTCCGTCTAAATCAAATGCAATGAGTTTCTTCATTTAACGAGGTGGTCTTCAGTAAGTATTCTGAATCCGTATCTCCTATCTCTACAATAATTATCTGCAGCTTTGAATTTTGCTTGATTAACTAGATATGTTGCAACCTCATTTAGATATCTTTTAGTTCTTCTTTGAGGTTCTTTAGGTGGGGATAACTGTTTCTTTGGTTTCACTTCTATGATTTCACGAACAGTTTGACCTTTATTATTGACATACTTTATATAGAAGTCAGGAAAGTATCTATGAACCTTTCTATCAATAGGTGACTTATATGGTATGATAATCTCTTCACTTCCCCATTCAATTATGTTAGGATTGTTATCACAATACACCATAAAACGTCTTTCCCATAAAGACCTATAGAATATCTTTGTAGGGTCGCCCTTATATTTTTTGTAATTTTTGGGTTTGAACTTGCCTGAATAACTTTTTCTAGACATAAATAACACTAGTAATCATAATTTTTAGTATTTAGGTTCAAAAAACATGCCAAGTATAGACAAACTATTAAACAAAGTAAACCAAGCAACCAGTGCCGTAAAATCACTTAAAGGTATCAAAAGTAAATTTGAAGGTCAGAAGTATGAAGGAACATACGCAAAAGACATGCTTGCATCACAAAAAGCAAAAGCAGAAAAGTTATTAGACGATAGACGTGCTTCTTTACAAGCAAACCTAAATGCTTCTAATATTGCAAAATCTGCTTCGAAGAAATCACCAGTTTTAAAAGAAATAGAATTACAATATCCACTAAGTGAAGACTTAGATTCATTTATCATATTTCAAACAAGACCAAGAAAGGCACATGATGGTGCAAATGCAAAAAATTTGTTCAGTGGTGAAGAAACTGCAACTATAGCTTTATATGCACCTGATACTTTATCTTTCGATACTAAAGTGACATATGAACAAGAAAGTGTTGGTGCAAATGCAAGAAATCTTATTGATACTTTTGACGGAGGTGGTAATGGTATACAAGCATTTGGAAGTGGATTAGAAGAAGCCTTCCAAGGTGCATTATCAACTATGTCAAACGCTGCAACTGGTGGTATTAAAAACTTTGTTCAAGGTAAAGCAAAAAACCCTATGGAAGAACAATTTTTTAAAGGTGTTGAATTTAGAAGTCATTCATTTAGTTATGAGTTTTATCCAAAGAGTGCCGATGAAGCAAGAACTGTAGAAAATATTATATGGACTTTTAAAACTGCAATGTTGCCTGATACTTTTGGTAATGCAGAAGCAGACGGAGCTGCAGAATCATATTTTAATTATCCAAACATTTTTGATATCTATTATGAAGGTGCAATTGCACAACACATGGAAGATTTCTTACCTTGTTATTTAACAGATTGCACTGTATCACATTCAACAAAATTATTTGAAGACGGATATCCAGTATCAACAGAAATGGGTTTAGAATTCACTGAACTAAAAGTTATAACACAAGAAACATTCCAACAAATCACTAAGTCAGAAAAAAGTAAAGATATTGGTGGTGGTCAATCTTCTCTTGCATTAGGAAGAGATAGTTATGAGAAGGTGGAAGGTTCAGGTATTTTTGGAAGTAATGTTGGTGCAGACAAAATTAGAAGCAATGATGGACAATTATCTAGACCTAAACAGCCTGGAGGTAATGGATAATGGCTACACAACTATTTAAAAACTTCCCCGAAATTCAATACACTTTAGATAGTGGTAAAGTAATTACCATAAAAGATTTCTTTAGAAAATCTAAAATAGAACAATCTGCAGTTAACAGTATTATTGATTATGAATACTTAGAGTTAATGGAAGGAGATAGACCTGATGTTGTTGCAACAAAACTTTATGGTGACGGAGATTTACACTGGACTTTCTTCTTAGTTAATAACTGGAATAACTATTACGAGTGGTGGAAAGATAACCAAGAGTTTGAACAATATCTAAACAAGTATTATTCAGGTCAGTATCTAACTGCATACAATAAAACAGATATCGTAGGTGCAAGTAATAAGTTTTTATTAGGTGAAACTGTTTCGTGTTTAAGAGATGGTGTCACAATCGAAGGTGTAGTAAATGAAGTGCAACCTAACTTTGCAAGAATAGGAATTGAGGGTGGAGAATTCAGAGGTGGTGAACAGGTCACTGGTGATGTAAGTGGTCACTCACTAACTATTAAAGACGGAATTAGAAAGTTAGACGGAACTGCATATTATTATAACGGAAACCACAAATCAAATGTTTTCTCTAATGGTATGTTTGAGAAATCAATCTATGATGACGAATGGGAAAGGAACGAAGAGAAAAGAAGTATTAAAGTGATTAAACCTCAATACGTAAGAAGAGTAGTTAGAGAGTTTAATAAAGTAATGAGTGCATAATGTCCACAAAAGGAAATTTTAAAGCTGGTGAATTCAGTATTGAATCACTTGCAATTGTAAATCAAGATAACGAGTCTGTAGATATAACAGACCTCACTATGGGGGTCACGTTATTCGAATCAATCTATAATAAATTTATTACAGGTAATGTAAATGTTTTAGACGGATTGAATCTATTGGGAAACTATAGATTTACTGGACAAGAATACATTCGTATTTCAGTTGCACAAAAAGAAGGTCTTGGTCAAGAACCTGAAAAGAAATATACAATCGATAAAACTTTTAGAATCTATAAAGTTGAAAATGTCAAAAGACCAAAAGAGGCCTCTCAAATGTATCAACTTAGATTTTGTGACCCAAGAATGTTCTTCTGTAGAAAGAAACGTTTAAGTAAAATGTTTAGGGGTTCATATGAAACAATGTTGCAACAAGCATTAATTGAAGATGCAAAAATTAAACCACAAGAGTTTGATTGGTTTGAAGAAACAGAACCAAAAAACTTACAATTCATATGTCCTAACTGGACTGTTTCGAAGTTTATTGATTACGTAGTTAACGAAGCAAACATTGGTGAACAAGCAGAATGGAAGAATGGTATGTTTTTCTTTCAAACACTAAATGGTGGATTTAGATTTAGTTCGATTGACACTATGTTAAAACGTGAGTTCCCAGTTCCATTTTCATACAGACCAAGAAGTGGGGAAGAAACTGAACTCTTAGATTTAAATGCAAAAGGTGGTTTAAACTCTCAGATAAAATCTTTTTACATACCACAACAATTTGATACACTTAGAGGAACAGCTAAAGGTGCATATTCTTCTATGCAGAAAACATATGACCCAATCAGAAAACAAGAGGTTGAGTTTGTATATGATTTAGAAAAGACAATGAAACGTGGTAAACACTTATCAGGATTCCCTTTAATAAGAACAGGTGAAATGGAAAAGTCATTAACAACTGAGAATCAAATTGACCCTACGATATCACCTGCTGTGACAGAAGTAGATATTGATTTTGCACCAAACGAATCATACGATAGTAATGTTAGATATGATTTTACAAGTTCACACTTATTTGACAATGAAGATACACTAGGAAATGACGAAGTGTTCCAAGGATACAAGTCAGTTGATAATGCAAGATTAGAAAGACGTGCATTAATGGAAATACTACAACAAAACAGAATTGTAGTGACCATTCCTATGAGAACAGACTTAACAGTGGGTAATGTTATTCAATTAGAAATACCACAACCCGAACCAACAAACAAAGAAGACAAATTAAATGACGGAAGATATCTTATAACTGATTTATCAATCATAATGAGTGTGCCTAATAAACAAGGTGAAATGCATCTAGAGTGTGTTAAAGAAAGTTTTGCAAATAAGATTGTTGACGTAAAACCATTACAAGAAGTAGAACCTGCGGAAGAAATATAGTGAAACATTTTTTTGGAATAGTAGAAGACAGACATGACCCATTGAAGATAGGAAGGGTTCGTGTTCGTGTCCATGGAATTCATTCAGATAATAAATTAGAATTATCTACACCTGATTTACCATGGGCTCAAGTATTACTTCCAACAACTGCTGCTGGTTTGTCAGGTATAGGAATACAACATGGTTTGGTAGAAGGTGCAACAGTCTTTGGATATTTCAGAGACGAAGCATGTCAAGACCCAATCATATTTGGTGTTGCAACTGGTATACCACAAACTGGTTATAAAGTTGATGCATTCGGAAATGAATTATCAAGAAGTGTTGATAAAGGTTTTAATGACCCACGTAGATTAACAGTTGCAGATTATGAAGGAACACCTGATGCACCGAACCCCGAACAGGATTCAAGACGACCACATGGTCTAACAAGTGCAATCGATACACAACCTAAGTCACCAAAAGAAATAACAATTAATTATGATGCAACAGGTTCAACTATTACAGAGGGAGAAATCACTGAAGATATGCTTCCCTATTACCCATTATACACTGGAGAGTCAGACGTGTCAAGTATTGCACGTGGTGATTCAACTGTAGATAAAAAGATTGAGATAGAAGGACATACATTCCCCGACTCAGTTGCAGAACCAGTATATCCATATAACAAAGTGTATCAATCTGAGTCAGGTCATGTCATAGAGATAGACGATACAGTTGGTAAAGAAAGACTTTCACAATATCATAGGTCAGGAACATTTCAGGAAGTTCACCCTGATGGAAGTGTAGTGCAACGAATCGTAAATGATAACTTTCAAGTAGTTGCAAAAGACGATAAGATTTATATAGCTGGTAATGCAGACTTAACAGTAGAAAAAGGAAACGTGACAATCAATGTTAACACGGGTAATGTAGATATGAAAGTGTTAAAAGGTAATGTCACCTCAGAGATTACAGAAGGAAATCTAAAAGCAGATATCCTCAAAGGGACAACAGACGTATTATCAGAAGGTAAGATTACAATCACTGGTAATAACACAACAGAAATTATATCAGACACAACAATTACTGGAACACTTACAGTGACAGACGCAACCACTTTACAATCGACATTAGATGTCACTGGTAAACAGACAAATGCAAGTAGTATTACTGCAAGTGGAGAAGTCAAAGGTAAGGGTGTCAAACTTTCAACACATACACATACAATTGCCTCAGGTTCTTCTGCTGGAAAGACAAAGAAACCTGATTAGTTTGTATAAATAGATATATGGTAGACTTAGTAAATAACGGAAAGACAGTTGCAACGAAAGATATCTATGCAGATTTAGATATCTTCTTTCGTAAACACCCAATAACTGGTGATATAGTCAGAAAGACTGATACGGACGCAATCAAAAGGTCTGTTAGGAATATAGTTTTAACCAACAAATTTGAAAGACCTTTTAAACCAAACTTTGGTGGTTCAATCAGAAACAAATTATTTGAATTAAATACTGATAGACAACTAAACAGAATGAAAAGGAACCTTGCAAAAGAAATACAACAATTAGAACCTCGTGTTAATAATGTAAATGTAGTTTTTGGTGACTTGGAAGACTCAAACAATTTAGATGTCACTATCTTTTATAACATTACAAATGGAGCTCCACAACAAGAGGTTGAAATAACAGTTTCAAGGACACGATAATGGCAGTAAAAAGTTCAAACCTACAGATAACCGATTTAGATTTCGATAACATTGCAGATAACCTTAAGAACTATCTTAAAGGTCAAGAACAATTCAAGGATTATAACTTTGAAGGTTCTAGTATGTCAGTTCTTATCGACTTACTTGCATATGCATCTCACATTGGTGCAGTAAACACCAACATTGCAGCTTCTGAATTATTTTTAGATTCTGCACAAATCAGAAAGAACGTTGTATCACGTGCAAAAGATTTAGGTTTTGTTCCTGCTTCTGAGTCATGTTCTTCTGCATTCATTGATTTAGAAATGAAGAACGTAAGAAATGCAGACGGAACTCAACCAACAACTACAGAGATGCAATTACTTAGAGGAACAAACTTTGTGACTGTCTTTGACGGAAGTTCATATAACTTTGTAGTGACTTCTACTAAAAGACCAACACAAAATAATTTATCATACAATTATAACAATGTTGAAATTGTTCAAGGAACATATGCACAAGATTCATTTATCTTTGACAATCAACTTGCAAATCCGAAGTTTGTGTTGTCTAACGAAAGAGTAGACAAAGGAAGAATGATAGTAAGTGTCACTTCAAATGGAGTGTCAGAAACTTATGCACTTTCAACAGGTATATCAAATATATCAACCGAATCAAAAGTCTATTATGCACAAGAGAACGAAGAAGGATATGTAGAGATTTACTTTGGTGACGGAACACTAGGTAAAGCATTATCAGACGGAGATATTATAGACGTGACTTATATCATAGTTGACGAAGTTCATGCGAATGGTGCAAGTCAATTTGTTCTAAGTGGAACAGTCAATGGTTTCTCAAATTCTCATGTCACCAATGTGACAAAAGCAAGTGGTGGTGCAGAGAAAGAATCAATCGAATCAATCAAGTTTAAAGCCACGAAGTTTTACACTTCACAAAACAGACTTGTGACACTTAACGACTACAAAGCAAAAGTTCAAGAATACTATCCAAACGCAGATGCAGTTGCAGTTTGGGGTGGTGAAGATAATGACCCACCCGAGTATGGTAAAGTGTTTGTTGCACTTAAACCACAAAACTCAGACTATCTATCAGATACAGAAAAAGAATTAGTTAAATCAAAACTGAATGCATTGAACATGTTAACAGTTAGACCACAAGTAATAGATGCAGAGATAGTTAAAATACTTGTCACATGTGTATTCAAATATAACGAGAATGCAACAGACTTATCAATCGGTGAGTAAGAAGCAATCGTAAACACTGCAATTCAAAAATTCGATACAGACAATTTAAACAACTTTGATGCAATCTTTAGACATTCAAATCTATTAAAAGCGGTTGACGATAGTAATACTTCTATTCTATCAAACACATGTAATATTAGATTAAGAAAAAGAAAAGATATCTCAGTCAATGAAACCAAAGGTTATACAGTGACTTTTGGTAATGCATTATATAATCCACATGGTGGACACAATGCAAGTTCAGGTGGTATTACAACCACAACAGGTTTCTATGTCTCAGGTGACTCAGTCAATATAAATTATTTTGACGATGACGGAACTGGTAATCTCAGAAGATATTACCTATCAGGGTCAACTAGGATATATCAGGATAGTGCAGCTGGAACAGTTGACTATGCTTTAGGAAAGATTACAATCAATGCAATTCAGATTACCTCAACAGTTAATACTGATTCATCGATTGACTTCACTGTAGTCCCTTCAGGAAATGACGTAGTTGCAACTAGAGGTAATCTAGTTGACATATCTACTGATGACATTAAGGTGACTGGTGAAGTAGACACCATTGCAAGTGGTGAAAGTAGTGCTGGTGTAGGGTATACTTCTACCTCAACCAGTAATTATTAACGAAATGAAAAAAGTGGTCGGGAGTCCCCCGAGTAGTTTCCCATTTACTTGGATTATAGGAGGAAAAGAAAATGGCAGATAAAAAAATAAGTGCATTAACACAAGTATCTGATACAGATATAGGTGCTGATGATTTACTACACATAGTAGATAACCCAGGCGGAACACCCGTCAACAAAAAAATGACCATTGGTCAGTTATTTGAAAATATCCCTACTCATTTAGCAGTAGACGATATCACTTCATTAACTTCAACTGCGTCAAACCTTGCTTCATCTTTTGCAAGTGAAATCACACTGACAGGTTCAACTGCAGTTGAGTTTACTTTAGATGATGGAACAGACGTTGGTCAGATTAAAGTAATCTACAAGACAGATAGTTCTTCAGCAGCTGCTGAAGTGACAGTATCATCTTGGGGTTATTCTTCAGATACAACAGACCAAATCACTCTTGATGCACAAGGTGAAGCGGTTATTTGTATATGGAATGGTTCGAATTGGTTCCCAATTTCAAACCTAGGTGCAACATTAAGTTAAAATTATGTCTAACGATTTTAAAATAGAAAGACTTACCGATAGGTTAACGAACCTCTTACCTAGTTATATTAAGGAAGAGGCTCCAGTCTTTGAACTATTTTTAAAATCATACTTTGAATATCTAGAAAGTGAAATAATTACACTTTCTTCTCAAGGTGAACTAGACGGAATTATGTTGGAAGACAGTTCGGGGTCAGTTCTTGCTGAACCCCAAACTGTTCGACCTTCACCTGATGAAGACACTTCAAAATTATTACAAGAATCAACAGGTGCAAATCCAAACGCAACTGCCGACCCATGGAAAGTGGGTGAATATGTAGTTGGTTCAGTATCAAAGTCAGTTGCAAAGATTACTTCCGTAAATGGATTACAAATTTACGTAAACTCAATTTCAGGTTTTGGTTTCTCAGAGGGAGAAACTATTACAGGAAGAAAGTCAAAACAAACAGGAACAGTTAGTGGTTATAAAGAGAATACCATTATTGCAAACAACAAGATATTAGATTACTCAGATATCGATAGAACTTCAGAAGACTTTCTTCAACATTTCCAAACAGATTTTTTACCTTCGTTAGACCTTAGACAAACACAAAACAAAAGGTTAACTATTAAAGGTATATCAGATTTATACAAAGAAAAGGGAACTGCAGAATCATTAAAGTTCTTAATGAGAATTCTTTATAACGAAGATGCAGAGATTAGATATCCCGATAACGAAACAATTTACAACTCAGAATCAGATTACTCACAAAAGAGAAGAGTAAACATTTTAATGACCGACCTAAGAGTTGCACCTTCAGCTACAGACAAGATAGTTCAATACGATTCAAATAATAGAGTTCTTGCAGAATCAATTGTTGAAAATGTATTTCCTATTGATGTTGAACAAGGTGAATATTCATTAGAAATTACAGACAATCATAAAGGTGAATTTGTATTTAACCAACAAGTATCACTTGTTGATAGGGACGGAGTATCACAAACAACTGGAACACTTAAAGGTTTAATCTCAGATATTATCAACACTAGTTCTTCAACATATATCAGAAACGAAGAAGAAGACAGTGATTTATTATTTGAAGACGATAGTGGTATTGTATTAGAACAATCAAACGTAGGTTCATTGTATTCTTTAAATGATACTATTAATATATCAGGTTCTAAATTAGATAGTGGTGCTACAATTGCAAAGACAGTTGTCAATGGTCTATTAGAAGGTGGTGTTGACCATATCTATATTGAAGATGGGGGAGCTGGATATGCTGGAGGTGACCTAGTTGTCTTTGAACACGAAGGTCAAGGTAGTGGTGCAGAAGCAGTTATAGGTGCTGTCGGTGACGAAGTCATTTTAGAGGGTGCAACTGTTTGGGGTCAATACGAATATACTGCAATCGCAGGTGACCCAATTATTACTGGAACAGATAACAACGGAAACTATATCGTTTTTAATGACGAAAGTGTTGAAGTGTATAACAATGGAATCTTGTTAACACCGATTACTGATTATACTCATAAAAACGATAGAGTTATCTTAGTCACTCCACCCGTTGGTGGAGAACTTATAGAAATCTATACCGAAAAAATGCGTCTTTTATCAGAAGACGAAAGTCCAGTTCAATTAGAAACAACTTCTTCACATATTAGAAGTATTAAGATTAAGTCGCCTGGTGCTGGTTTCAAACAAGTTCCTAAAGTATACCCAGGCGGATATATTTACTTTGACGACTTGACAGGTTTTACTGAAGGTGAAGTTGTCACTGGAACAAATTCAACTGCAACTGCAACTATTCTAAAGGTTGACGGAGAAAACAAAAGATTAATTGTTAAAAGATTATCAACTGATACAGGTGCATTCCAAAGTGGTGAAGAAATTACTGGTGGAAACTCAAATACAGTTAGACTAAACAAACAAGCAGTAGTGTCAAGTGGTGAAGGTGCGAAACTATTTGCATATTCAGATACTATTGGTGGTGTAGGTTCATTGAACATTCAAGAACAAGGTAATGGATTTAACTATGACGGAGTTATGGATTCAACTTCATACTTCCCTATGTTGATTACTACACCAACTGCAAACCTTACAAAAGATATTGTCTTAACAGGAAGAATTTCAGGTTCAACTGCAAAGGTTGTGTCTTATGATTCAGATAGACATATATTAACTTACACTGATTTAAATGGTTGTTTCTTAACAGAAGAGACTGTAGACTTTAATAGTGTCGATACATTTAAGATATTAAAATCAAATCCATATCAAGCAAGAGGTAAAGTTGCTGGTGAGGGTGTGATACAAGAACAATTACTTGGAGATAAATCTACACTTGATGCAAGTGCAAGTAATATACAAGACGGAAAATTCTATCAGACACATTCATATGTGATTAAGGTTGGTGAAAGTATAAACAAATATAGGTCAGTTGTCAAGGACTTATTACACCCAGCTGGTCATATATTCTTTGGTGAGGTTGCAATTAAACAAACAATCAATAATGAGATTGTAGAACAAATCAAATTTAGACCAACAGTTGTCATTCATGAAGCACCAGTATTAACACAACCTAATGCCTTTGCAAACTCAATGAGAAAGATTCTTCTTTGGACTACTGAAGAAGAAATGAATGACCCATTAGTTGTTCTACAAGACGCAGGTGTTCCAACACCTGAAACAGACCCAAGAACTGGTCTTGCAATTACAGAACCAAGAACAGAGTATGGTGATTCTTCACATAGAAACAGACACTTAAACATTTTTAAAATTCAAAACTTTGTAGTAGGAACTACAAGTAGACCTTATAGACAAGAACAAACTAGTGGGGTTGATACAATAGACGTGTCGGTTGTTAACAATGGTTCTCAAAACGTTTATCAGATAGACGGAACAAATCAAAAATCACTTTTATTAAACAAAGGACACATTTATCATTTCGTTCACCCAACTGGTCACCCATTTAAATTTTCTACAACTTCAAATGGAACACATGGTGGTGGAAGTGAATACACTACAGGTGTTCATGCAAGAGGAAATAACATAGTAGAATTGAGAACTGATAACAATACACCTGATAATCTATATTACTATTGTTCTTTACATAGTGGTATGGGTGGAAGTATTGGAACAATGTTTGTTGAATACAACACTTCAATTGCAATTGATACAGCAGACCATGATTACTTAGTAAGAAGTAATGAGAGAAGACCTTCATATGAAGGAAGAATAATTTCAGTTGGAAGTCAACAAGACGAAGTATTCTTAATGGAAGACGGATATAAATTCTTATATGAAGAAGAGGTATATCACTTTGGTTTAGAACCAAATATTACAGAACAAGTAGCTGGAGAAGTTGTAGGTGATTCATTATTATTTGAAGATAACAGTCAAATCATAATGGAAGATGCAACGTTTGATGATATACAAGATAACTATATCTCAACTGAGAGAACTTCAATCATAAGTCATGCACCTTTAGGAGGGACTTTTAGAAGTCTAAATACAATAACAGGACAAAGAGTTTTTGATATATCATATTATCTAAAAGACGAAACAGATAATGATGATTTTATTTTAGAAGATGGAACAGGTAATATCATGAGTGAAGAATCTAAACCCGAAGGTTTACGAATCTCAGACCTTGATACCTATTTTCCAAAACATACAGTAGACCATTATTCGGACTTACCAAATTTTAGGACTAATATTGCATTTAGTTCTTATATAAAGTCTGCATAGTGTTATAAATAGTATATAAATAATCTGAGGAGATTAAAAAATGGCAGCAATAATAACGGAAAAGTTTCGAATCCACAATGCGAAACAATTTAAGGAAGACTTTGGTGAGAGTGCCTCGTCAAGTTATATATTCATAGGACGTTCATTCGATTGGACTGATGAAAACAACCCACCTTCACCTGCGAATGCAGTTGGTGAAGAGATAGATTCATATGCAGACATGATTGCTATGAAGAAGGTATCTTCTTCAGACGTATCTCATGGTTTGACAAGATATGATTGGACTTCAGGAACTTCATATGACGAATATGCACATGATTATAGTGCAAGTAATACAAGTCCAGCAACAAGTGCAAATAACTTATACGATTCAAGATTCTTTGTAATCACTGATGAATACAATGTTTATAAGTGTATCAGAACTGGTAGAGATAGTTCAGGTGCTGTGGTAGTATCAGACGTAAAACCAACAGGAACAAGTGCAACTACTTTAGTAGAAACTGCCGACTCGAATGCTGCCTCAGGTCGTGGTTATGTTTGGAAGTATATGTATACAATTTCTGCCTCAGAAACTATTAAATTTGTCACTAACGACTTCATTCCAGTAAAAACTATCGGTGCTCAAACTGAAGTTGACGGAACAGGTTCAGGTGGTGCAATCGGTTCAGCTGCAACCGATGATGGTTCTGCTCAATGGGACGTAGAAAACTCTGCAGTAGACGGAGGTATTCACCATGTAGTAGTGACTAATGGTGGTGCTGGTTATACAGACGGAACACATACAGGTGTTTCAATTGTTGGAGATGGTTCAGGTGCAGTTTGTGAAGTTGTAGTATCTTCAGGTGCAATCACTCATGTCAATGTGACTTCAGTTGGTTCAGGATACAAACGTGCTTCAGTAGACGTATCAGGTATCTCAGGAATCGGAAGTGGTTCTAATGGTGCAATCAAACCAATTATATCACCTTTCTATGGACATGGTGCAGACCCAGTTCAAGAACTTGGTGGAAACTTTATTTGTGTAAATGCAAGATTAGAGTTTGCAGAAGGTTCAGGTGATTTCCCAGTAGATAACGATTTTAGAAGAATTGGTCTTATCCAAGACCCATTCAATGTTGGAACTACAACAGTTGCAACCTCAACTTCATTAGCTGCATATTCACAAATGACACTTTCAACAGTGACAGATTTAGACGTAGACGATACTATTATGAGTGCGTCAGTAGACGGAAGTGGTGTTGCAGTATCTAAAGTTGTATCAATAAGTGGTAATGTTGTTTCTCATGTCCCAGTTGCAAATAGTGCTGGTGGATATGTGGACTTTACTTCAAGTGATACAGTGTATTGGACAGGAAACAGTGGAACAGTTAACTCAGTTAACGCTGCGTTCCCTGAAGTTGAAAGATATTCAGGTCAAATAATGTATGTCGAAAATAGGGGTGCAGTGACAAGAGCTGCCGACCAAATCGAAGATATCAAACTGATTATCGAAATGTAATTAATGGGGTCTATTGACCCCACAAGAGAGAAAACATGGCAGAGAAAACTGATTTAAATATATCACCCTATTATGACGACTACAGTCAGAGTAAAAACTTCCATAAGGTCTTATTCCGTGCGAGTAGACCTCTTCAAGCAAGGGAATTAACTCAGTCTCAATCTATCCTACAAAACCAAATTGAAAGGTTTGGTAATCATATTTTTGAAGAAGGTTCGATTGTCACTGGTGCTCAAACCGATGTCGATATGGAACTTTACTTTGTTAAGGTAAAGTCTTCTAATCCAAATTCACAAGGGTCAGATTCAGTAGAAGAATACAGAAGTTCTTTCCATGGTAAAATATTACAAGGTAAAACAACTGGTGTTGTAGGTAAAGTTGTCACTTCAAGTGCAGAATCTTCAGACGACCCAATCACATTATTCGTTAGATATCAATCACAAGGAACAGATGCAAGTAATTCATTTACTTTTGCAGCTGACGAAGAACTACATGAAGTAAGTGTAGACGAAAATGGTGCAATATCAGACGTATTAAACAATAACGAATTCCAAGTCGACTCTCAAACAGTATTATCTAAACCAATCGGAAGAGCTTCGATTGCAAACATTTCAGAAGGTGTTATATTCATTAGAGGTTTCTTTGTTAAAGTTCCAGCACAAGAACTTATCTTAGAGAAATACTCAGGTGCCCCTTCATACAGAGTCGGTTTAACAGTCGTAGAGAAATTAATATCTTCTTCAGAAGATTCTTCTCTATTAGATAACTCACAAGGAACAACAAACGAAAACGCTGCTGGTGCAGATAGACTTAAGTTTGAATTAACTTTAAGTAAGTATGCACTTACTACAAAAGATGATGCAGATTTTGTTGAGTTAGTCAGAGTTAATGGTGGTCTAATCGAACTAAAAATAGACAAACCAATATACAATGAAATCGAACATACTCTTGCACGAAGAACTTTCGATGCAAATGGTGATTTTGTTGTAAGACAATTTACACCAAATTTAAAAGAACACTTAGACACTACAATTAATGGTGGAGTTTATTCAAAAGTTAATGGTGGTGACGAATCTAAGTTCGTCATGCAAGTATCGCCTGGTAAAGCATATGTTAAAGGTTATGAAATTGAAAAGATTGGAACAACAACAATCGGTCTTCCAAAAGCAAGGTCAACAGTTTCATTAGACAATGCAAATACACCAGTCAGAATAGGAAACAAATTAAGAGTCACAAACGTTCACTCTTTACCTGAGTTTGGTAATGAGAGTGGAGTTGATACACTAGACCCATATCAAGTTGCAGAATTATACGATACAGTCGGAAGTGCTGGTGCAGCTAACTCTAGTGAAAAGATAGGTCTATGTAGAATAAGAAACATAGACGAACATACAACAGGTGTATATAACTTATACTTGTTTGATATCAAAATGTTAACAAAGATTGATTTAGTATCAATCACAAATGCAACACCAGTTTTAGTTGGTCAAAGAATAGAAGATACAACAACTGGTGCTCATGGTATTGTTGCAGAAGTAGATTACTCAAATAACTATATCAAAGTTCATGATTTAGTAGGAACCTTTGGTGTAGGAAATCAAATAGCTGCAACTGGTGGTGGAAACTCTTCAGGATTCCAAATCAGTGCTGTTAGAACATACAACATTGACAGAGCAAGAGGTATTTCTCAAGTATCAAATAACACTGCAAGAGAAATATTTACTGCAGACGTTGTCACTGATTTATTAAACACTTTAACAGGAACAGTAATTTTTGGAACTAACACTGCTCTTACAGGTTTTGGAACTAAGTTTGGAACAGAATTAAAAGAGGGTGATATTGTTTATAACCCAGTAGATACAACAAATTATGTTATTGCAAGTGTCACTGATGATACAAATGCAGTATTAACTGGTTCTTCTTCAGTTGCATTCCAAGGTAATGTGACACGAAGACGTGCAACATTATATGACCAAAACCAAACTGCGTCAATATTCGCATGGCCAAGAAACTGGGTGAAATCTCATACAGGTGAATCGGTCACTGTAAGACGACAGTTCACAACTGAAATATCAGGTGGTCAGTTCTCAATAACAACGGGTGCAAATGGTGTATTCGGTGCTGTAAACAAAGATAACTTTACAATTGCAGTTGTTGAAGAACAAGCAGGTGGTTCGTTTGTAAACGGAGATTTAATTGACCCCGATACACTTACAGCTTCAACTGCAGTATCAGGTTCAGGACAACAGATTACATTCAGTGGTATTGATGCAAACAATGATGGTGCAACTGTAAGAGTATCATATACTGTTCAGATAACAGACCCAGTTAATAGAAACAAAACACTTAGAAATGCAAGATTATTAAAAGTATCAGAAAATTCAACTGGTAATTTCTATGGTTGTGGATATAACAATAAAGAAATTTCATTAGGTGTTGCAGATGCATTTAAGGTTCATGCAATATATGAAGGTGTTGACGGAAGTGCATTACCACCTAAATTTCAAACAACTACAACTTCAGGAACTTTTGTAAACTATGAAGAGGTTGTAGGACAAACTTCAGATGCACGTGCAATCATTATTACTTTTGCTGGTGATGGTGCTGATACATATTTCTATTACAAAAATGATAATAGATTTATTGATTCAGAAGTTATTATAGGACAAACTTCAAATGCAGTAGGAACATTATCTAATATTTCTACAGGTTCACCAAACATAACAAACAGATACTTCTTTGACAATGGTCAGAGAGATGGTTTCTATGATTTATCAAAACTAGTATTGAAGCCTGGTGAACCAGCACCAAACAATCAAATATTAATAGTGTTTGATTACTTCCAAGCTTCAGGTGGTGGTGATTACTTTGACGTAAATTCATACTCAGGTATCGAATATAAAGATATCCCAGTATACTCACCAAACAAAGTTGACTTGGGTGGTTTAGAACCCGATGGAACTTTTGAGTTATCAGACTCAGTTGATTTCAGACCTATAGTTGGTCAGGTTCTAGGAAATTCTTCTTTTGGAACAGACAACAACCAAAGTCCTTTAACTGCAACAGACCTATCAGACGAAAGTGGTCAAGGTGCAAGATATTCTCCTTTTTCATATGAAGATGGACGTTCATTCTTAGGAACAAGAACAAACATATCAGCAACTGGTGCAAACCATGTTGATACTCCAGTTTCAGGTTCAAGTGTAATCGGTGATATAGAATTCTATGTTGGAAGAATAGATAAAATCTTCTTACATAAGTCAGGTATATTCCAAACTTCAACAGGTAATCCTGCGTTGTCACCAACTAAACCAAAATCACTTGACGATAGTATAGAACTTTTTGAATTACAAATTCCACCTTACACTAATAAATTAAGTCAGATTAAAGTAAGGTCACAAGACCATAGACGATATACTATGAAGGATATCGGAAAGATTAACAACAGGGTCACTAACTTAGAAAGAATTACTTCACTATCATTACTTGAGAAAGATACTCAATCAAAACAGATTTTAGATGCAGACGGATTCGATAGATACAAATCAGGTTTCTTAGTAGATAACTTTAGAGGTCATAAGATTGGTGACGTAAATCACCCCGATTATAAATGTGCAATCGATACTAAAATGGGTATGTTAAGACCTCAGTCTTATCAACAGTTCTTTGATATAGGATTAAACACTAATGCTTCTTCGAACTATACGAAGACTGGTGACTTAATTACATTACCTTTTGAAGAAATCGATTATGTAGACCAAGATAAAGCTTCAAGAACATTAAACGTAAACCCATATCACGTTTTTGCTTTCGTAGGTAATGTCAAGTTAACACCTGAAACAGATATATGGCAAGATACAGAACAACTACCTGAAGTAAGAATCAACAGAGAAGGAAACTTTGATGCAGTGTTATCAGAAAACACAAATGCATTAGGAACTGTATGGAACAACTGGCAGACAACATGGGTTGGTGAACCTAGTGTAGTGTCCTCAGAAGTTCAAGCAACTTCTAATGGTTCATGGTCAGGTGACCCTGCTCAAGGTGGTGAATGGAATGCTGGTCTAGAAATAACAAGAGAAATTACAGAAACACCTGAGATTCAAACAAGAACAGGTGTCACAACTTCAGTCGTTGAAGATTTTGTAGAAACAAGAAACGATAGAGTTGTATCAGTGACAATTATACCTTTCATGCGTGCAAGGACTATTGAGATAGATGCAACTAACTTAAAACCAAATACAAACCATTACTTCTATTTTGATAATGTGAATGTTAATAAATTCATAAGACCTCAGAGTGGAAGTTATTCACAAGACGGAGGAACAACAGTTTCTTCAAATTGTAAAACAGACGGAAACGGAAGATTACGTGCATTCTTTGAATTACCAAATAATTCAGTCAATAGATTCCCAACGGGTCAAAGAGAATTAAGAATTACTTCTTCATTCTATAACTTAAGTAATCCTGCTTCAAATGGTAGTGCAATATATCAAGCACAAGGTTTATTACAAGCTTCACAAACTGAAATTGTATCAACAAGAAATGGTAGAGTAGTCACTGAAAGATTACAAGGTTCAAGGTCAATGGACAGAAGAGGTGAGAGATTAAACTCAGCACCTTTTGATGTAGATGCACCTGAGGTAAGAGTTAATGAGATTCCTGAAGATACAGTAGAATTACCAGTAGTTCCACCTCAAGCTCCTGCTATACCACCTGAACCACCTTTCGTTCCACCTACATTACCACCTCGACCACCAGTTATATTGGAAGATTTGAGAGACAGAACTCCAAGTGTAAGTGAAAGAATAAGAGTTGGAAGAGGTTCAAGATTGGATAGAGGTTGGGGTGACCCACTTGCACAATCATTCTTATGTGAAGCAGATGGTGGTATGATGTTAACTTCAGTAGACGTGTTCTTTGAAACAAAAGACGCTTCAATGCCTGTTTCTGTAGAAGTCAGAACCATGGTAAATGGATATCCTGGCCAGACAGTATTACCATTCTCTACAGTGACACATAACCCTTCTGCAGTTAACACTTCTTCAGACGGGTCAGTTGCAACAACATTTACTTTCGATTCACCAGTATACGTAGAAGAAAACGTAGAGTATGCATTGGTTGTATACTCAAACTCAAATGAATACAATATGTTCATTTCAAGAATGGGTGAGAAAGACCTTGCAACAGGACAAACAATCGCAGGACAACCATATGCTGGTTCATTATTCTTATCTCAAAATGCTTCCACATGGACTGCAGAACAAACTGATGATATGAAGATTAAAATCAAAGTTGCAAGATTTGACACTTCAAAAATATCAGATTTAAGATTTGAGAATGATGCATTACCAGTTTCAACTTTACAAAACAATCCAATTGAAACATATACAAACCAAACATATGTAAAAGTATATAATTACTTACACGGAATGTATGATACAGTTGGTAATAAAGATAACGTAGTTATTGCTGGTCTAACAGGTGAGAAAGAAAACTCATTATTAACAATTGGTAATGTCACCATTACAAGTGGAACACCAATAGATACAACTTATGCAGATGTGGGTGACGGAAAAGCAAAATTCCACGTCATTGTTTCAGGTGGTGCTGTGACTAGTATGTTAATCGAAGAGCCTGGACATGGATATACTGTCGGTGAAACTGTCACAATAAACAACTTTGATGCAGAACAAGCTGGAACTGCAACACTTCAATTTCAAGTGTTATCAGTAGGTGATACCATAGGTGGGTGGCCGATTGATTCATTAAACGGAACATTTAAAAATATAGATAACAGAGGAATCGATTCATTTACAATCACTCCTGATGTTTCTTCATATGACTTTATCTCAGGATATAATGGTGTAGACAATACAGTGGGTGGAGGAAGTGTTGCAACATGTTCAAGAAACTATTACTTTGACGGATTGCATACAATGATACCTTCAGTTTCAGTTAAGAATACACAAATACTTTGTAGTGTATACACAACTGCAATGAGTTCACCCGAAGGTTATGTAAATGGAACTTCATATGTTAAAGATAACACTAGTGATTTCATAACACTGAATGATAATACATTCTTTGCTTCACCAAGTGTGGTTGCCTCTGCAGTTAACGAACAAAACGAAATGTCTTCAACTAAGTCATTCGAATGTCAATTACAACTTGCTTCATTCAACCCGAATGTTTCACCAGTGATTGACGTAGGAACAATTGGTGTAATTGGTTTTGCAAACAGATTAAATAACATAGATAGTAGTTCAGATGTCCCTACAGGAACCACATATATCCCTTCTACAGACCCCGAGGGAGATTCTAATGCAATGGTATATGTGACACGTAAAGTGAACCTTAAAACACCTGCTACGAGTCTTAAAGTTATTGCAGACTTCTTTAGACCACCAACAACCGAGTTGAAAGTCATGTATAAGATTATTAAGAATGACGAAGATACTCCTTTAGATGATGTCGGGTTTGAATTCTTCAATACAGATGGTTCACCTGATACTTCGATTGAAGCAGACGGAAGAAACTTTAAAGAATATGAATTCACTGCAAATGACTTGCCTGAATTCAGTGCTTTTGCAATTAAGATTGTTGGTCAAGGAACAAACACTTCAGTGGTTCCATTAGTGACTGCGTTAAGGACAATGGCACTTGCATAATGAAAGATATTGAGTATGTAAAAGTTGAAGGTCACTCACACTTAGTGAGGGACGATAGTTCTCACGGAATTGTTAATACGGATATAGAACAATATAAATTAACAATGAAACGTAGAGAACTCATGAGAAACACTCGTGAAGAGATAAATAATTTAAAGAGTGACATGGACGAAATTAAATCTATGTTAACACAACTTATAGAGAAAGTATAATGGCAAAAACAGTAGACCAATTTTCAACGATAGAAAATTTTAGAACCAAGTATAACGAACTCGCAGTTGACGTTGGTGATAAAAGTGGCCTTAGAACAGAAGAAACAGGAAACCTTGTTGATGCACTTAATAGTTTAGAAGATAAATCATTCTTCTTTCAAGAGTTTAAGTATAGTGCAACTAGTGGTCAAACTGTATTCTCAGGTAATGATTCTGCAAACAATTCACTTGTTTTTAGAAGTGAAAGAATCCAAGTATTTAAAAACTCAGACCATTTACTTTTAGGAACAGATTACTCAATCGGTGGTGTAGACGGAAACAAACATACAGAAATTACACTTAACGTAGGTGCAACTGTTGGTGACGTTATCACTATCTATGCATATACAGGTTCATACTTAGGAAGTGCAATTGGTGCTGGTGGTGGAACAGACGGACAGTTTACTGAAACAGCTGCAAATACTATTTACAATAAAAACTCAAATGGTATAATATTAAATGGTTCTTCAACTGGAAGAACAACTACACTTACAACAAGTGCAAAAATAGAATTTGATTCTAATAATACAGGTATCTATTCACAAGAAGATATTACACTTGCAACTGGTAAGAGTGTCACTGCAGACTCCTTTGTGGGTGATTTAACTGGAACTGTCACTGGTAATGTCACTGGTAATGTCACTGGAAATATTTCAGGTAGTTCAGGAACAGTCACAAGTATATCTTCACATTCTGCAAGTGGATTATCAGACATTAATTATACCACAACACCTACAAATGGTCAAATCCTTACATGGGATAATGCAAACGGATATTGGGAACCTGCCGATAACCAATCTCTTTCTTCATTAAGTGGTGATACAGACGACCTTACAGAAGGAACAACAAATCTGTTTTCAACTACAGAAAGAATTCAAGATGCAGCTGCTTCAATGATTACAAGTGCAACACATAGTAATATATCAGTTTCATATGACGATAACTTAGGAACACTTTCATTTACTGCTGGTGCAACATATACAGACTCAGACGCAAGAAGTGCGATTGCTGGTGGTGACGGACTTACATATAATTCTTCAACAGGAAATATGAGTGTTAACACTGCAAAAGGAATTGAAATAAATAATGATACAGTTGAATTAGACTATGAAACGACCTCTAGTGCCCCAAGTTCTGCTTCGGGAACTGCAACTGGTCATTTATGGTTTGTGATATGATATGTCAGACGAAATTTACATTAATATAGGAAGTTCTTTCCAACAACCTTACCAAGGTCAGACACCTACCCAAGCTCAGTCTGCAGAGGTTAAACAGATTGTAAAGAGAACACCTGCTAATACTCAAACACTTTATCAGAGTCCAAGTCAGACTCCTACAACATATAGAAATCCAGTAAATAAACAAACAAATATAGATGCACAAGAGAGTAATCCGTTTACTTTTGATGCACAACAACAGATAGATTATCAAAGTCCTTTTAGAAGTCCTTCGATAACACAAGTAGAAGCACAACAACCAAGTCCTTATATTGCTCAAAGTGAATATCAAAATCCTTTTACTTTTCAACAAGACGTTCAGAATAATGTTGATGTTGCAAGTCCTTATCGAACTCAACAACCATATCGAACTCAATTATCTGTTCAACAGGTAGGGCCTATTTCCGTGCGAACTTTGCAACAGTATAGATACCCTTATGCATATTGGTATCAATGGACACAATATAAGTATAAAGAACCCCTTGACCCTGAATTTATATTCTATCAAGGGCCTCAAGGTGATGGAGATGATGTAATGGGTTATGCTCAGCACCGAGGAATTACACAAAACCCAGTAATTCTGCAAGGTGTAATAACTCGAACTTCTCAACCACTTCCAGTAAGTGGTCAGGTGCCAAGTCCAACCCCTATCTCATATCAATATTTGGGACAACCTATATCGTTTCAGTATATCACACAGGTTCCAGGCACACCAATAATCACTCAAGTTGAGACTTATCAGTCAACAAATCCAGTGCGAACTCAAACCCCAGCTAGAACTCAGACTCCTGCTCAACAACCCGTGATTGCACAATCACCTTCTACAACTCCAGTTCCAGCAAGACAACCTTTAAGACAACCATTGGAACTTCAACAACAGATAACTATTCAAGCAGACCAAGACGTTCAAAACCAAGTTAGAGCTCCTGCTAGACAACCAAGTCCATATATTGCACAGGCACAACAACAAAGTCCGTATATTGCACAACAACCTTCTACATATAGAAACCCAGTGAATAAACAGACTAATACTCAGAATGATGCAAGACAACCTAATATCTATCAGGTTCCTTATCAAGTTCCGTATATACATAGGTCACCTTACATAACTCAAACACCTTATTCTACAAGTAGAACTGTCGGCCCTATTGCAAAGGTGAAAGCAATTTATCTAAATAAAGACGGACAAAATATTGAAAAAATAGACCAAGTTTACGTAAATAACTCAGGAACAATTGAGAAAATTCACCAAACTGTTCCTGCCGCAAGATTTAGTAAGAATCCAAGTAATACTCAACAATAATTTCGTATAAATAGTTATATGGCTATTATTGCAAATATCTTTATCGACCAAGGAACAGACTTCAGTATCACTGTAGACGTGACTGATTCAACAGGTGACGCACTCAATATGAGTGGTTATACTGCAAGTGCTCAGATACGTAAGACCTACAGTTCTTCTACTGCAAGTGCAACCTTTGGAACTTCAATTTCAGAAGCAACAGGTCAAGTGACATTAACACTTGACGATACTCAAACTACTGCATTAGAATCGGGAAGATATGTATACGATATGAACATCACCAGTAGTGGTGGTCAGACAACAAGAGTAGTAGAGGGACAAGCAGTTGTCACTCCAGGCGTCACGAGGTAAATTATGTCAGGAATAAAAGGAACAATATCAAGAGTAGCAACCATAGGTGGTCGTGTAGCTGGACAAGGAAATATCCGTGCTAAACAGGTCGCTATTGGTAATTCATCTTCTAATGTAAACCTTTCTGCAAAGTCTATCAATGAACTTTCAGATGTTGATGCATCAGAAACAGATAACGGACTACTTTCATACGATGCTGAAACAGATAAGTGGACAACCACTACTGTTTTGGATGGTGGAACGTTTTAATCGTATAAATAAAAGACAAAAATCAAGGATACCGACCAGTGAAGGTATCGACCCACATTGTGAGTGGACTAGTTATATATTATGAATCTCTCGGGATAGTGAACGAGAATTAATTAATTAATTTTTACAAACTATAGGAATATAAAAATGGCAACAGTTATTCAAATCAAAAGAAGCACAGGTTCAGCCGCCCCAGCAGTCTCAGACTTATCTGAAGGTGAGTTGGCTTATGTGCAAGATAGGAGTAATTCAGGTGCTAGTGCAAAACTTTTTATTGAATCAGTAGATTCTGATAACAGCACTCCTTTAATACAAGCCATTGGTGGTAAGTATTATACGGATATGTTAGCAGGTTCAACTGCAACACCTGCCGACTTTTTAGTTGGTAATGGTTCAACCTCAGGTGGTTCAATCAAGTTAATGGAAGATTCAGACAACGGAAGTAATTCTGTTGCTTTGAAAGCTCCCGACACATTAGCTTCGAATGTATCCTTCGTTCTACCTTCTTCAGATGGTAGTGCAAACCAAGTATTAGGAACAGACGGGTCAGGAAACTTGTCTTTCTTATCTACTACTTCAACACTTGCTGGTGCATCAGACTCAGACATTTCAAGCCCTGCTTCAGGACATATTCTTGTCCATGACGGGACTGATTCGTTTGACAACGTAGCAATCAGTGGTGACATTTCACTTGCATCAAGTGGTGCGGTGACAATTTCTGCTGGTGCAGTAGAATTCTCAATGTTAGATGGTGCTTTAGTTCAGACTTCAGGAGAATCTTTCTCTGATGATGACGTATCATTAATGACATCTGCTTCAATTAATGACTTAATTGAATCAAAAGTGACTGCAGAAGACTTAGACTTCTCAGATGGTGGAGTAGGTGCTGGTTCAGTCGACTTAGATTCACAATCATTAACGATTGCTGGAACAGCTAATGAGATTGAAACTTCTGCTTCAGGACAAACTTTAACAGTAGGTTTACCAAGTGACGTGACAATCGGAAACGATTTAACAGTCACAAATGACTTAACAGTTTCAGGTGTCTTAAACTCAGACGACATCACTGCAACAACAATGACTGCTTCAGGAAACGTTGTTGTGACAGGAAACTTAACAGTTAACGGAACTACTACAACTGTAAACTCAACAACTACATCAGTTGCTGACCCAGTATTTGAAATCGGTGATGATGCTTCAGACGATAACCTTGATAGAGGTTTGAAATTTAAGTATAACTCAGGTGGTGCAAAAGTAGGTTTCTTCGGATACGATGATACCGACGCTGCATTTACATTTATACCTGATGCAACTGATTCATCTTCAACATTCTCAGGTGATGCAGGTAATGTTAAATTTGGTAATTTAAATCTTTCAGGTTCAATTACTAGATATGACGGAGCTCTTCCAGTAAGTGGTGAAATCTTAATTGGTCATGCTACTAACGGAGATTTCGTTAAAGGAACTTTAACTGCTGGTGAAGGTATTGATGTCACAAATGGTGATGGAAGTATAACACTTTCAGCTGAAGATGCAACTGACTCTAACAAGGGTATTGCTTCATTCTCCGCTTCTTACTTTACAGTGACTAGTGGTGATGTTGCGATTGCAGATGCAACAACTTCAAGTAAAGGTATAGCTTCATTCGACTCAAGTAATTTCACACTCACTTCAGGTGACGTTGCAATTACAGCTATTGATGGTGGAACATTTTAATAATAGTTAATCAATAATAGGAGAGTCAAATGGCAACTGTAATTACATTTAAAAAGAGTTCTACTCAGAATGCAACTCCAGGCGTAAGTGACCTAGTTCTTGGTGAATTAGCAGTCAATACTTACCACGGAAGATTTTATACTGAGAAGAACGATGGAACGGCTGCCGTTGTCGAGGTCGGGTCAAACCCTTCCTCTTTGACAGTTAATGATGCTATTACATTTCCAACTTCAGATGGAACATCAGGACAAGTATTACAAACAGACGGAAGTGGAACACTTTCTTTTGCAGACTCATCGTCTTCATCAGATAACTTATTCACTTACACTGTATCTTCTAACCAAACAATTTTCTCAGGAAATGATGATGACGGACAAACATTGTCCTATTCAATTGGTGAAGAACAAGTATTCTTAAATGGTGTTTTGTTAGTAGACGGAGGTGCTGACTATTCAACAACTAATACTTCTACAATCACTTTACAAGCAAATGCAGTAAGTGGTGACGTAGTTGTAATTAGAACGCCTGGTTCTGCGTCAACAAGTGCTTCAACAGGAAGTTCTGACTTGACAACAACAGATTCAGACCAAGCATTATTGTCAGTTCCCGTTGCAAACAAAGCGATTAAAGTCAATTTGGTTGCAACCCACTCTACAGCAGGAGCTCACTTTGCAGAAGTCATAGTAGTAAATGATGGAAGTGATTCTTATATCTCACAATTTGCAGACACTTTTACTAGTTCAAGTCTATTCAGTCTTGCAACTGATATCAGTGGTTCAGATATGAGATTGTTAATTACTCCTTCAAATACTAATACAAGTGTATCCAGTTCATATATTAAACTTCCAGCTGCTGGAAACTCTACAACATTCTCTGCTACTACAGCAGACCAAGTGTTGTCTAGTGTTTCAACAGGAGTTAAGGGTGTTAAATTTGAATTAGTAGCAACACATGCTACTGCGGGAACACACTTTGCAGAAGTGACTTTAACAAACGATGGTTCGGACGCATACTTCGTCCAGTTTGGTGACGTATTCACAAACGCATCATTGTTTACATTGGACGCAGACGTGTCAGGAAGTTCACAAAGACTTCTAATCACACCTGCGAATACTAACACAACTGTTTCAGTTAAGAAAACAACATTATAGGGGATAAGAAATGGCTAAAACAAATGCTTTTAAGATTGCTGAGTTAATCCGTGCTATCACTTTTGATGTTGATAATGACGAAATAGTCACAAGTAAAGCAATACAGTCTAAGAATAAAAAGACTGGTGGTGATACATATACTGCAACAACAGAAGTTGCACTCGATACTTTTGCACATGCAAGTTTCAGAGCTGCAAGATACGTTATTGCAATGGACGAGGGAACAAACTTCCACTCAACCGAAGTTATGTTGGTTCACGATGGTTCTACAGTGACTATGACTCAATATGGAACATTGAAAGATACTAATCTCGCAACATTCGATGCAGATATTAGTGGTGACAATGTAAGGTTGTTAATAACACCTGCTAGTGCTAATAGCACAATCGTCAAATTTGATAGAACAGTGGTAGACGCTTAACATCTAATTTAAAAAAACTAAGGGGGTTCTTCGGAACCCTCTTTTTTTGGCTTGAAAAAAACCATAAATAGATTTAGATAATTTAAACGAGTATTTTATGGCAACCAATTCAAAATTTTCAGCAGATTTAGGGTTAAAAACCGATGCAGATTTACAAGTAGACGGGAACGTCACTGTATCAGGTAATTTAACTGTAAACGGCACAAGCACAACAGTTAATTCCACTACAACTTCAGTGGAAGACTCAATGCTGGAACTTGCAAACCAAAACACTAGTTCTGATATACTTGATATAGGTATTTACGGAAACTATGATGACGGATTGGGTGACGGAACTTCAGAATATACTGGATTATTCAGAGATGCAACAGACTCAACTTGGAAATTATTTGACGGATTAGAAGCAGAACCAACAACTACAGTTAACACAAGTGGTTCAGGATATTCACTTGCAGACTTACAGGTGGGTGACTTAACTGCAACTACTTTGACTGCAACCAACAGTCTTACAGGGTCTTCTATCACCTATCCTACTTCAGACGGAACAAACGGACAATTTTTAAAAACAAACGGAAGTGGTGTTTTATCATTCGGAGATATCCCAACACAATATACTGATTCGGACGCTAGAAGTGCAATAAGTGTTAGTGGTGATTTATCTTATGATTCTTCAACTGGTGTAATATCATATTCAGATTCCGACACAACATACACCGATTCAGACGCTAGAAGTGCAATAAGTGTAAGTGGTAATCTTGCATATGACAGTTCAACAGGTGTTATATCTTATACTACTCCAACTGAAAGAACAGATGCAGAAGTTAGAGGACTAATAAGTGTTAGTGGTGATTTATCATACGATAGTTCAACTGGTGTAATATCATATTCAGATTCAGATACAACATATACTGATTCGGACGCTAGAAGTGCAATAAGTGTTAGTGGAAATCTTGCATACGATAGTTCAACTGGTGTCATTTCGTATACTGAACCAACCATGTATGCAGACTCAGACGCTAGAGGTGCAATAAGTGGAGGAACTGGAATATCATATGACAGTTCAACAGGTGTAATTACATCAACTGTATCAAGTGACGGAATAACTGCAAGTGGTTCAAATACAATTATTCAATCACCTGATGATACAAATGTTCTTCATGTAAACAACTCAGCAGAAGTCGGCATAGGAACCAATGACCCAACTGCAAAGCTGCACGTCTACGATTCTTCATCACATTCAGAAATTAGAGTAGGAACAAGTGGGTCAGGTGATGATAAAGTTCCTGCTTTGAGTTTAAATAATACAGGAGTTGAATGGTCATTAGGAATAAAAGCAGATAATCATTTACATATTAGAGAAAATACTGCCTCTTATGCAAGTAGGGTCACTATTGCAGATGGTGGGAATGTTGGCATAGGAACTCAGAGTCCTTCAGATAAATTAGAAATTTCGGGAACAGGTAGCACAAGACTGAAGATAACAAATACTGATACAAACTGGGCAGCTCTTGATATAGAAGCTGGAGGAAACCAAGCAAATTATATTTTCTTTAGAGATGATTCAACTGAAAGAGCAAGATTTCAAGTTC
>Ga0213859_10000200_pt1 | contig 28035 bp, 29 predicted proteins | sample PICome_2_FD_160133 | JGI IMG/M metagenome (GOLD analysis project Ga0213859, IMG submission 160133) | Coastal seawater microbial communities near Pivers Island, North Carolina, United States - PICO304 | ecosystem: Environmental > Aquatic > Marine > Coastal | place: USA: North Carolina...
AGAAGATAAGTAAGGAGTCCTAAATGGCTCTTTGTAGCGTTAGTGATGTAGAGCAATTCTTACAGATAGATTTAAACTCTACTGTAGAATCTTCAGTCACAAATACTTTCATACCTTATGTTGACGCGGCTATTAAGCGTTATCTAGGTCATGATGTAGAACAAGCAACTTATACAGAAACATTCGACGGTAACGAACAACAAGATTTATTTTTGAGGCATGTTCCTATTGCTTCTATAACTTCTGTTACAGAAGATGGTAACACTCTTACCGAAGGTAATGAGAGTGACTATGTATATTACGATAACGGAAGAATGAGAAGAATAGTTATTCGTTGGTCTGGTATAAAACCTAAAAATATAGTTGTTACTTATGTTGGTGGATATGAAGCTGCTGACATTCCAGAACAAATAAAACAAACTTCTGCACGAGCCGCAGCTCGTTTAATTATGACTTCATTACAAGTTTCAGCAAAAGCTGACACTGGAGAAGTTTCAAGTCACTTAGCTGACAATACTAATACTACAAACTTTGATGTTACTTTATCAGAGAGAATCGGAGATTACGACATAGCCTTCGGGGATGTAATAGTGCAAAACTTACAACCTGTATTAACTAATGCAGATATGGCAGTATTAAACCCCTTTCGTTCAAGATTCTTTGTATAATTAAAGTATGGTACATAGAAAAGCTCCTTCCCTAGAGGAAGCTAGGGAACTCTTTTTAGCAGACCCTAATAAAATGCTACAGACATGGGCAGATGAATGGGGTGTTACACATGAAAGAGTTAGACAGTTAAGAATAGAATCGGGTGTACCTCAACGCGGTGCTTATAACGAAGAAACAGCAGAAGCTATTTTAGAAATTATTCGCACAGGTAGAGGTGGTCTAACAACTCCAAGAACTTATGAAGGTCAACCTATTGGCTTAGAAAGATTTAAAACTTGGATAGAAGAAGAAGAAGGTTTGAAAGAGCGTGTTGAACAAGCTCAAAAAGAAGCTCTTAAAAATTTAAAAGACCCTATTGAGAAAGAATGCAAGTATTGTCGTGAATGGAAACCTGTAGAAGAGTATTCAAGAAATCAAAAATATCTAGATGGTCTTACTCGCTTTTGTAAAGATTGTATGATTATTTTAAAAGAAAAGAAAGAACAACTAGGTGATGATAAGATGAAAGTATGTTTGTCATGCAAAGTAGATAAAAAAACATCAGAGTTTTCAAAAAATCCTAATGCACAAGATAAACTTAAAATATTCTGTAAAGATTGTCACAAAGCATTTAAACGCAGAAAAAGGAGACAGAGCAGAAATGCCTAGATATGATTATCAATGTATATTACATAGATGTTCTTTTGAATGGGAAGTATCTCATTCTATTATGGAAGACCCATTAATTAAATGTCCTAAGTGTAATTCACAAGCTAAAAGACAGATTGGAAAAAATATTAAATTTGAAACACCTGTTGATGTTAAGTGGGAAAAAGACCCTAGTGATTTAAGTGAAAAATCTTATAGACAATTTGAAAAAGCTAAAAAGAAAAAATACAGATGGTGATGGACAAAGGCACAGAAGAAGTTGTTTCTGGTGTTGGTAGATACTTTTTTAACTATAAAAGTTACGCAATAGTTCAAGACCCTATACAGCCTAAAAATTATCTTATTGTTATGTATGTTCCTATTAGAGATTTGACTTTTGATAGACCTGCTCAAAAACAATTAATACCTATACATCCTAATTGCAATATTGTTGATTATGATACAAAAGTTGCTGACGAAATACTTAAAAGCGTAAAAGAGGAATATGGAGAAAAAGGTACTTTTCATTTAAAGTCACAAGGAATTAAAATATATTGTTCTGATGTAGAAGTAAATGAATCTGCTGAAAGAATTACTGTAACAATAAAAGATGCTGATACACAGGGAATAGTAGATGGAGCTAATTTGTATACTCTTGTAAAAGATATGAGAGTAGAAGATGTTGCTAAAAATTCTTTTATTAAAGTTGAATTAATGATTGGACATGATATGTCTTTGTCTGATGATTTAACTACAACACTAGACAGTAAATTAACATCTCGTAAAGATGTTGATGTATCTAATAAAGAGCTTGCTTGGTTGGATGAAATAATTGATGAAACAGATTACAAAGACCAATTAGACGCTGTATATGTTCTTGGCCTTATAGATTTACTAAGAAGTAATCAATATGACGCAGAAGTAGAGAATCAACCAATATATCCTTATTGGGATAAACAAAGAGTACTAGAAATGTACAGAGATAATCCTAAAGGATATCAACAGTATAAAACTATCGTTAAAGACATTCTTTATTTATATGATTATGTAAATTTTAAAACACAAGAAATATGGCCATCTAAAAAGGGAAGTATAGGAAGTTTAGGTATAGCTACTTCTTACAAGCAAAAAGGTTATGACTTTCCTTTACTTGGTAAGAAGATGGACTACAAGTTACATGACGCAGTTAGTTTTATTATTATGAATGGATTTAGGTCGTTTGTAATATTCAATCCCGACGGAACAGCTAGATGGTCAAAAGATTTTAAAAAAGTACTTTCTCTCTATGAAGTTATCGGCACAGAGATAATAAACATAATTAGAGATTACAGCGCTCAAATGGGACACAACCCTCACTTACTTGGTAAAAATAAAATGCTTTATAGCATTGTTTATAAAGAATTTATGATGGGAGATATGCTTAACCAATTTTTATAACTTTATGTTGTAAAATACAAGCATGCCGCTCAGAGAAAGATTTTTACCAGAGACATGCACTATTCAAAGTGTTAACGAAACAAACCTCGACGAGAGAGGTTTACCTTCTGACGACTGGGCTAACTCTTCTACTAATGTAAGAGCAAAGTTTGAATCAAGAGGAATACAAGAAGATAGAGATGGTAGAAATACAACTGTAGAAACTTTTAATGTATATTTACAAAAAGGTGTTTCTGTTGTTCCGGGAGATAGATTAGTTAGAGGAAGTCAATATCACGAAATTGTAATTGTAACACCTGCATTAGACAGATATGGAAATGAATGTTACAAACAAGTTCAAACATTAGTTAGAACCTAATGGCTTTTCTTCCAAATATTACAAAAGCTAAACCACCAAAAAAAAGTGGCGGTACAAAATCTCAAGTATTTAGAAATGCTCTTTATTCTTATGGTAAAAGAGCTGGTACAGTAAAAGTATTACCGGGTGTTAAAAATACATCAGTCGGTATGTTTATGCAAAATTCTCGTAGAAGAGCATATCCAATAGCTAGAGCTTTAGGAACATTCTCAGCATTACAAGGTGGAAATTTAAGAGCAGAATTAATAGGTCGTGCTTCTCGTATAGCAACTGGTTCTGTTTCTGGTCGTATAATAGACCAAGCAGTAAGGCCTTTAGGTCTGCCTCCTTTCTTAGCTCGTATGGCTCGTGTTCAATTGGGTAAACAATTTAGTAGAGAAACAAAGTTTGAAAAAGCTATTAGAGAAACTATACAAGTTTCATTTAATACAAAAGTAAAAGTCAATGGTAGAGAAGCTAACAGAATTGTTAAAAAAAATCCAGAAATACAAAGAGAAGCTCAAAAACTTTTAAGCATGATTGATGTAAAGCTTAGAGCGTACGCGCCAGATGTTTCTAGTGGTCAATACTTAATAGGAGTTGATGGAAGGCAATATGGTGGTGGAACTAAATTACTAAATGAAACAGCAATGATGAGTGAAGAAAAGTTTCAACAACAAGGTATTAAAAATTATCAAGGTGGAGCTAAATACTCTTATAGAGATATTTTTGGTTTTGAAAAACCCGGAGAAGCAAGAAGTTATTTATTAGCTTCAATTGATAGACATAATGTTGTTGCTGCTAGAGGAGACCAAGATTATTTTTACTATGGAGGAATAGATGTGGGTGGTTCTGCATTGTTTCCTTGGATACATGCTGTTGAATATGGTGGTAAGTTGCCTTTTTATAAAAGAACAGGTAAGGAATATAAAGGTGGTAAGAGAACTCAAGGTTATGACGAACATTTAATGGACGCTTATAAACTTAAAAATGGATTGGGTACTTTAAAAGAAAATAAAGGTGCAAAAGCAGGACAGTATGTACCAGATTTTAAATATATACCACCATCAATGTTTATCTATAGAGCTACTTCTGACGCATTAGCTGCATTTAAAAAACAAGCTGATTTTAATTACAGGGGTGATATAGATAAATCATCAACTTATTATTACAATCAATGGTTAGATATTGCAAAGAAAAAAAATGGTATGAATAATTTCTTCAAAAATGAAACCAGCTATACCAGACCAAGTAATACAAAAGATACATTAGAAGCTTTGTATAGAATGGACCAAGATAGTTCTAGGAAAGCTAGTTTTTGGTCAAGAATGGAAAATAAAATTCCGGGACCAAGAGTTCAAATGGCTCATGGTAATTTCTACTCACAAGAACTTGCAGGAGCTATTGGTTTAGAACATATTCCAGAAGAATTTCAATTTAGATTTAAAGTTTTAGATGTTGCAGCCGATGGTGGAGAACCTCATAGTGCTAAATTCTTAGCTGAGTTAGCAAAAACTTATGTAGAAACTGGTGGCTCAAAAGAAAATGTAATTAAAGCTTTAGATAGAAAAATTCAACATTCTCCACATAGAGGAAATATGCTAAGAAAACGAGGTATGAAACAGATTAATAGTGAGATAAACCTTAAAAGATTTATAGCAGGTGGCGGAAGTAAAAAAACTAAACTTGGGGATACTGTATTTAGAAATACTGGTCAATCCAGAAGAGAAGCTGAAAGATTATATGGATTCTTTAAAGCTCAATCAGCACAAATAGGAAATCTCGGAAGAAAGAATCAGAGAAGTAAAGATTACATTAGAAGTATGTATGAATTTAATGTTAGAAGAGAAGGTAACCAAAGAGTTGTATATACACGACTTAAAAAAGGAAAGAGTAGCAACACTTCAAAAGCTAGACAAGCTGATGGGCAAGTTTATGATAAATTAGCAAAATCATTTCTAACTACTGTTGAACTTGATGAGATATATCGTCAAGCTAGCAATATGGATTTTTAGTGATACAATACAAACACTATGGCTATTAAAAAAGTAGGTGTGCAACCACATCAAGATATGAACTTTCCACCAGACGCGGAAATTATATTTCGTGAATGGGCTATAAATACTACACCTATTACTAATGTTTGCAGTACTAGAGTTGCAACAAGATTACCTAGAAATGCCGAATTACCTTTCTTAACATTTTTTAATGCTGGTGGCGTAATGCACTCACCAACAGGAGACGCTGCAATATCAAATACTGTAATAAATATAAATGCTTTTGCAGGAAGATGGGGTGGAGGAAGTAGTTCTCAACCAGATTATGCAAATGCTTATGCTTTAGCAAATGCAGTAGCTGAAGGAGCTTTTAAAACAGGAAAAACTATTGTTCACACAGAAAGTACAAATACAAAAGCTGTAATTTATGGTTTTGATGTAGTTCAATTACCAGAGAGAGTCGAAGAGACTGACACTGGATTGGGACTTTATCGGCTATCATTAAACATGTATTATAGAGGAACATAATATGAAGAAGATAAAAGTTAAGATTAACCCTTTGTTAAATAAAAGCGTTGTTAGGGATACTATCAGCGGAATTATTTTTAAAAGTGATTGGGTAGAAATACCGGTCGAAACTTGGGAGCGCCTTAAATCAAATAAATACAATCAAGGCGGAGAGCGCATAGCCGTATTGATTGCAGATGATACTAAGGAAGAACCAGTCGACGAATCAACAGAAGATGACAAAGACGCTGTTGAGGAGGTAGTGGAAGACTTCTTTATTGCTGAAGAAGAGTAACGACAAAGCAGATTCGACTTTTTATTAAGTCGGCAGAGCTCTGCTGATTAAGTATAAGTATAAGATATGTTAGGAGAAACAAATGAGTTTCAGTACAACAGGTACTATTAATGAAGTATTAATTGGTACAGGTGTTCTATATATCAAAGACCGTTCTACTTCTTCTCTTGCATTTCCGGGCGATAACACCGGTGCATGGGAAGACCCAACAGGACTAGCAGTTCCTTGGGACGAAGTAGGATATTCTGAAGATGGTTGGTCTTTAGAAGTTGATAAAACTTTTGAAGATGTAATGGTCGCAGAAGAGCTAGACCCAATCAAATCATTGAAGTCAGCACAAGAAGTTAGACTTACAGGAGAAATGGCACAAGCCTCTCTTGATAACTTAGCTGTCGCATTAGGCGGTGGCTCCGTTGCTGAAGATTCAGTGAACTATGCTAGTGGTTACTATAAATATGTACCACCAGTAACAGATGAGTTCACTGAGTATGCACTAGTTTTGCATACTGATGGTAAAGCTGGAAGCGATAGACAATTCCATATCCCTAGAGCAGTGAATGTAGGTTCATTCTCTATGGCACATCAAAAAGCTCCACAAAAAGTTACTTTGGCAACTGAGTTTAAATTACTCGTTCCAGATTCAACTTTAAATGTTGGCGCTGATAGTGCTGGAAATAACTATCTCTTCATAGTCGTTGAGAATAGAAACGATAGTGACGAATTAGACATCAACTAATTCAATTAATTTAAGATAGGAGAATATAGTGGCAAAGTTTAAAGACTTTGATGAGGCTTTAGAAGCCGACAAAAAAGAAGATGTGCAGCTTAAAGTAGCTGGAAAAGTTTACACACTACCAGCTACTTTACCTGCCAGAACAGTGCTAACTCAAATGAGATATGCTACTGAAGGTCAAGAAATTCCAATGAATGTCTTACCAGAATGGATATCATCTTTAGTAGGTGATGACAATTTTAATCAAATGCTTGATGATGGCATGACTTGGGAACAAATGAACGAAGTATTAGCTTTCTTATTAGAGTCTTATGGTTTATCTGGTGGTTCTGTAGAAGAAACTCTTGGAGAAACAGCTGATGAAGAGGGTACTGATAACCCAAAATAAGTTGGACCCTAGATGACATTCTAAAATACTGGGGTCCTTTAGAAGCTGATTTCCAAAGGACTTATAGTATCTCTGAACCTTTAAATGTAAGGTGGCCAAGATTTTTAAGATTATTGGCGTACTTACCCCCAGAAGATTCTATTTTTATGAGAATACTGCAAAGTGAACAAATAGAATACACCGAAGACGGAAAAGCTGTAAGTAAAGACAAAGCACCAAGAGTAAAAGCTCGTGATATGTTGAGAAAACAACATGGGCGCGATAGAAGACCGAGGGAACGAGTGTCATTAGACGACTTTTTAAATCAGAATCCACAAACAGGAGCAGTTAAGTAATGCCTGTTACACCTAATGCTGGTATTAAGCCAATTGAAATTGCGCTTAAAGTTAATATGGATGAGGCTAATCAGCAAGCCCTCAAAGCCGCTAATGAAACTACACAAGCTGTTGTTGGAGCTTATAGCAGACTAGGAGCTTTAAAAATTGGTGCTCTAGGTGGATTAATTAGTGCCGCCGGTGGAGCAGCCGCTGCGTTAATGTTTGGCGTAGGTGCAGCTTCAAGATTTGAAGATTCTTTTGCTGGAATAAAGAAAACAGTTGACGCAAGCGAAAATGATTTTAATAGATTAGCAGTATCTATAAGACAACTGTCTACAGAAATACCTATTGCCACATCACAATTAAATCAAATAGGTGAGCTTGGTGGTCAGCTAGGAATAGAGGCTAGTGGTTTACCTGTATTTATAGAAACTATTGCTAAATTAGGCGTAGCAACTCGACTATCAACAGAAACAGCTGCTCTGTCTCTTGCAAGATTAAAAGAGATATTTCAGTTACAAGAATTTGAGATTGCAAACTTAGGTTCTGCATTAGTTGATTTAGGTAACAACTTTGCAGCTCTTGAAGATGAAATATTATCTACATCATTACGATTAGCAGCAGGTGCTAAAGTAGCTGGAGCCACAGTTGCAGACACTTTAGCAATTGCTACAGCTTTACAAGCAGTTGGTGTTCAATCACAAGCTGGTGGTACAGCTATGTCTCGTGTATTTCAGCAATTAACAGTTGCTGTACAGGGTAATCAGAGAGCTATGGATGTTTTTGTTCAAACCTCTGGATTAACACAAGAGGCATTTACGAATATTGCTAAAGAAGACCCAGCACAAGCTTTAAACTTATTTATTCAAGGATTAAATAGAGTTGCAGATTCTGGTGGAAATGTTGTTGCAATACTTGATGAACTAGGTCTTAAACAGCAGAGAACAATTCGAGCACTTTTGTCTGTAGCTGAGGCTGGAGATTTATTAACAGACGCATTGGCTAGGTCAAATGTTGCTTACGAAATTAACAATGCTCTAAACGAAGAAGCAGAAAAAAGATTCGAGACACTAAGGTCCAAAAATAAACTATTAAAAAACGCTTTTCAAGAATTAAGAACAGAAATAGGTCTTAACTTTTTACCTTTTGTTAAAGGAACTGTTGAAGCGTTAACAGAAGTAATTAACGGTATGGGTAATACTGAAAAGTCAATGAACGAAGTAAGTAGAGCAACTGTTGCTATAGTATCTACTTTTACTATATTAGGTACAGCAATGTCAGCAATGGCAGGTCAATTCTTTTTAGTAAGGACACTAGCTTCTCAAGCTGGTCTTTCACTTGGTGAGTTAAGCAGATTAGCAGTAGAATCAGCTGGTGCATTTGGAGTAAACAATATTGTTATTGAAGATACAACAAGAAGATATCTTAAAATGACCGCGGCTATTAAAACTTCTATGGGTGCATTACTTCCAGCCATGTCAGTGTTGTCAGTAGGTATGATGATTAATGCTGCTTCTAATGCAAAAGCTGAAAGAACAGCAAGTTTATATAGTCAATCTGTTGCAAGATTAATTCCACTTCAAGCAGAGTTAAACGAAAAGACAGCTGAATATGAAAACCTATTAGCTGACCCAAATATCAAAGTTGAAGCATTAGATACTGTAAAAAGAGAACTAGAAATTATAAGTGAAGAACTTGAAGCTTTAGAAGTTCAAGTATTACAAACCTTTATAAACTTGCCAAAATTTAGACCAGATTTTAATGTTGAAGAAACAATGCAAGCTAGAAAAGCTTTTGAAGATTTATTTGAAGGTCTATTAAAAAGAAGAACTGAATTTGGCACAGGAGAAGAAGTTGCAAAATTATTAGAAGACGCACTAAATGTCGACGCTGACACAATACAAGGATTAATTGATAATTCTGACTTAAAAACTTTTACTGACTTGATATATAGAGCTATGCTAACAGATGACCAAGCTGGTGTAGAAATTGGTGAGTTATTGTTAGACCCAATAATAAACTCCTTAGCGGCTTATAAACAATTAGATACATCTGGTATGAGTATTGCAGAAAAAATAGATGTAAACTACGCAGTTAGTCAATTAGAAATACTTAATACTCTTTTTACAAATATAGCAAACATTGACGGTAAAGAAGTAGAGTTTTTAAGTAAAGAAGTTAGTGGAACTTATGAAAAATATTTACAAATGGCTGAATCTTCAGATAAAATTGAAATATTTTCTTATGAGTCATTTGTCAAAAATCCAGAAGCAGCTGCGTATGTATTTGATGTCCTAGCAGGAAAAATTGATGTTGCTGAAACAGAAGCAGAAAAATTTGGTGGAAGAGTAGATGATATAGTAGGTAAAATAACAGAAGCAGTTGCAGAGTCAGAGAATTTGTCAGCAATATTTGAAGGTATAGGGGATATAACAATACCTTCTCCTACTGACTTACTTAATAACATTCAAGAATATCAAAATGCTCAAAAATTCTTACAAATAGCAGTTACTGAATTTGCAGACAGAGGTATGTTAGCTATTGCAACACAAGTTGGTGAAGGTGGTGTAAATGCAGAAAACCTAGGTAGAACAATAGCCTTACTAAGTAATGATTTACCGTTAGAAGATTTACAATTTTACAACGATACTTTAATATCTAGTGAAGAAAAATATTCTGATTTAGCAGAAGGAAACTTAGAAACATTAAATGAAGTTGAAAGTAGGTTAAGAACACAGTACGGACTTAGCGAAGGAATATTGTCCACAGAAGAAAAAAGAGCAGTTATAAATCAAATAATAAGTAGTTCTGCTATAAAAGATGAAGATACAAGCAAAGATATATTAAGTGTTGTAAAAGAAATTTTAGACATAAGCAGAGAAAGAGTAGATGTCGCAGAAGAACTAGCTGACGCACAAGCTAAGATAGATGATTTTAATAAAGATTTAGTTTATGACAATATAACTATTACTTCTGAGATGAGAGAACAAATGGAGATAGATGAAGCAACTCTAGCTCTTAAAGAAGCTATAGCTCAATATGGTAATGATGAAGTCGTTACTAATAAAGAACAAATAGCTATATTACAAGCAACTTTAAATATAGATAGAATGCGAGAAAAATTATCAAAACAAAGAACTGCTCGTGAAAGAAAATCAATAAGAGATAAGCAAAAAGAAATTAAATTCTTAGAGTTAGCTGTAGAACAAGGAGTCGCTGAACAGCTAGACTTAGACGCTGCAAGAGAAGAACTTTCAGATTTAACTAAACCAATGGCTCAAGCAGAGAAAAATTTACTTGAGTTACAACTTAAAGTTGCTGAAGCAGAAAAAGCAATACTAGAAGAAAGAAGTAAAAATTTAGCTCCAGAACTAGTTGACGCAATTAAAAACTACAATGAAGCTTTAGATATATCAGAGCAAAGAGCTGATGAACTTGCTCAAATGGAATCAGATTTAGCAAGAGCAACTGAAGACGCAAATATTCAAGCATTAGAGCAATCTCAAAGATTAGAAGAAATAAAAAAACAATATCCAGATATAGAATCAATACTTGTAAATATGTCAGATTTGATAGGAGTTCCTGCTGGTATATTACAAGAAACATTAAATTCTTATAACGAAAGCTATGAAGGCTTTAAATCAACAGCCGCAAAAATTGCTGCTGTTACTGGTTTTGTACCAAGCGTAGGTGATGTAGATACAGAGGATGATGGAAGTCAAGCTGGTGATACAACTACTGGACCGGGAAGTTATGAATATAATAGATTTCAAAACGGTCTTCCAATTCACGCTGCTCCTTATGTTCCGGAAGAATATGGAGACCCAGCAAAATCTGGACCAATAAATCCTGCTACTAAAACTAAAGTTGAAACTGAAACAGAAAAAAAGACACCTTGGTGGCAAAAAGCTGCTCAATTTATAGTAGACCCTTCTTCAAGAAATTTCCCAACAATGTCATTACCAAGTCCTAAAAACAATTTAGGTATTACAGGATTTGGTGCTTATCCGGGTCAAACTGCTCCTAGTATTCCTAAATACCAAAGTAATGACCCAAGTTATATAGGACTTACAGACTTAGCCAAAGAATATATATTAAATCCTATAGGAAAAGCAGCTAGCAGTGTTGACTGGAACAGAGTAGTAGATATACAAAACACTTGGATGGGTAAAGCGTACGGAGGTAGTGTTCCTATAGGTCAATCATCTGTTGTTGGAGAAATGGGTCCAGAATTAATTATGTCAACACCGGGTGGAACATCTGTATTTTCAAATAAAACCGGAGGTGGCTATGGAGGTATTACAGTAGAGAATATGAATGTTAATATTACAGGACTTCCTGCTGACCCAATATCTGCAAGAAAAGCTGCTATAAATATTAGAAAAGAATTAACAAAGCTTGAAAAAGAAGGCAATGCTGGTACTGGTTTGAGGAATAGATAATGATTGATAACAAATATAAAGATATTTTAAAAGCTTGCAAGTCAGATTATGCTTGTGGTAACTACATTTATGAAAAAAGTTATGATGTCTGTGAAAGATGTAAAACAAAGGATATGTGCTAATGGCTAATACACATCAAGTAACTATTGGACATTTGAGTTTTACTTCTCCTAGTAATTTAAACTTTCAAACAGACCCAACAACTAGAAGCTACAGTTTATCTGGAACAATAGCTCATACTTCTGCTAATAATTTAGATTTAGATGAAGTTAAATACATAAGAGATGAACTTGCTTCAATGGCTAACTATGGTATATTTTATCCTTTAACTTATACAGGAGATAGCTCACTTAAAGGATATTGTAAAATTGAAAACGCTAGCGTGGACATTACAAGATATGGTGGTGCTGGTGTTAAATATAACATATCCGGTACATGGTTAGGAAATCCCGGAGAAATAAGGTTTGAATCACAATTCTCTGGTGCTTTACTAGATAATGACCACAGTATTACTTCTACTACTTCTCAGTTTTTTGCTATACCAGAACAAGCATATTCAGTGCATATACCTAGTGTAGGAACTGGTACAACTCCTAATGTTGAAACTAGAATTGCTAGTCATGGAGATGGAACAATTAACTTAAATTACTTTAGTGGTGCAAATATAAGAACAGACAATGTTGAATTTGAGTGTAATCCTATAGATTATTTAAAAGGTGCAGTAAAGGTTTCTACTAATGGAAAAGTTAGAAATGGTTTGCTAAGTCCTAACGACAATGTTGACCAAGCAGTTATAGAAAATGGATTAGTAAAGTTTGAGTTAACAAACAGTAATACAGAATCAAGATTTACAATATCACTTTGGGATAGTGATGACTGGAGAAGTGTAAAAGAGTTTGCAGTATCTAAAGGTACATCACAAACAGAATGGTTGGGTTGGAACACAGTACAGATTATCAAAAACTATGCAGAGTGTGCAACATTAAGATTTACTTCACAAGCAAACAATGATGGTAGTGGTAGGTTGACATTTGATGTTTCTCTAAGAAGAGGGTCAAGATACTTTAGCTTGATTGTTCATTCTTACGGAAATGCTGACGAAATAAGAATACAGAGAACAACCACAGAAGCATGTAGTTCTGGTACAGGTTATATTGTATCTTCTACAAATGATTCAGAAGGAAACTTCTTTATTCTTGGTTCGCCTAACACCTTTAGTGAAGATTTGACTGAAGGTGGAATTTACCTTACTGCTACACAAATGAAGGCGTTTATAGGTTTTTGTTTTGACGGAACTTCTGCTGCTGGAGAAAATACTGCGGATAAAATGAGAGACGCATATTTTGATTATTTGTATGAGCATGTAAGGGTAATTCGTTCATGAGTGTAAATGAAAAATTAATGACTCCCGGCACATTTAATGTGCTATTAAATTTAGAAACAACACCAAACTCTGTTGTCAATACTATTGAGCCATGGGGTAACATAGTTCTTACTCCTACAAGAATATCTCCAGAAGAATTTACTGACGCACAAATTCGCGACATGGCTAGGTATGTGGGTATTGTAACTTCTCAAGAAATCGGTGAAGAAGGTATTGACATAAGTGGTCAAGGTGTACTTGCATACTTAGGTGATAGTGATTCACGAGGTATGGTCCTTGCAAGAAATGCAGGTGTAGGTGCAGTAAGAAGTTATGTTAACGACACATTAGATGATGTTATTGATAGAAATACTTCTACTCCTTATGGAATACTAAGAGATGAAGAAGCTAATCAAAGAGCTGTAAGAAAAGGTACAGTAACGGAAGTTGATTTTGATACAACAGTATTACTACTTAACTTTGAAGGAACTGATGGAGATACTACAACTACTGATGGTTCTCAATATACACAAAATCAAATAATTACATTTTTAGGAACATCTGATATATCTAGTGACCAATCAAAGTATGGAAGTACAAGCCTTAACCTATCAACTGATGGATATGTAACAGTTGCTGATAGACCAGAGTTAGATTTAACATTTAGAGATTTTACAATTGAATGGTGGGAATATAGAACATCATCTACTGGCAATGCTACTGTAATGGCTAGAAATAATGATACTTATTCTCCTTGGATAGCTGGTAAATTAGTTAGCGGTAATAATAGATTTCTTGCAACACATGACGGAGATGGTTATAACGAATCAGAAGACTTAGATATAAATATGGGTTCTATTGACCTAAATCAATGGAATCATTTTGCAATTTCAAGAAAGGGTCAATATTTTAGAACATTTAAAAATGGTGTAGCACAAGAAACAGACAATAGGCCAGAGCTTTACATAAGAGTTAGTTCTGAATCTTTGCAAATTGGTAAAGGACAGAACGGTAACTATTTTGAAGGGTATTTAGATGGTTTAGCAATTACTAGAGGAGCTACTAAGTACTGGGAAGACTTTACACCAAGTGCTACTGCTCCCACAGCACAGACTGGTGCTAAAACTTATACTGGTAAACACTATATGGAATCTGCATATAAGGCTATAAAAGATGTTTGTGTAGCTTTAGGTGCAGAGTTCAAAATGAACAATGACGGAACTATAGATGTTGGTCCACCTTCTGCTTTATTTACAGGACACGAAAACAACACACCAGAGGGAATGATTGTTAGAGATTTATCTGGTGCTGACCCACAAATAAAAGGTTATTCTGGAATAGATTTAAGTACAGAGTTTAATGCAGAAGATTATGTAAGCCGTGTAGAACTTATAGCTTCTAACTACGGTGTCGAAATAAACTTAGGTCAAGCAGACGCTAAAAGTGTTCCTTACAAAGACTTGTTTGGCAATACATTAGAAAGAATACAGATACTATCTGAAAATGATGTACCAGATTCGCTAAGAGATGTAAGAGCAGAAGCATACTTAAATGAATACAATAAAATACAAAAAACTTTAAATGTAGGTTTAGAAGATTATGATGTCTCTGGTGATATTGGTGTAGGAGATGTTATCTTTGTCTGGGACCCAGATGTAGGATTTGAAGATACAGACAATGACGCTAATTTAGAAAACAGAGATAAACACGAAATAACTTATCAAGGTCAAATATTACATCCAATAAAAATTAGAGTTATGGGACTTAGTTTTCCTATAACAGATGAGATGGGTGTTTTTTATAGAGATGGTGATGGTAACTATACAGACTTAACAGATTATGTAGAGTTTGAAGTTGGTGTAACACAAATAGAAGTAGGTTCTACTACAAGAAATATAAACGAAGATTTAAGAGGTTCTGGTTCAATAATTGCAGTTGGTGGTACTAATGAATTTACAGTACCAGACGCACCAACAAATTTTTCTGCTGCAACTGGAACTTATCAAGATGGAACTGGTAGACCTTTTGCATTTGCTAAGTTAAGTTGGGAACAACCTACTAACACTGATGGTTCAAGAATTACTGATGGAAATATGTATCGCGTAAGATACAGACAGGTAACTGATAGTGATGGTAATAACTTAATTGACCAAAACGATAATCAAGTTACTGACTATGAATACTTAACAGTAGAGTTTGGAACTACATCTGTAGTTATAAAAGGTTTAGGTTCTCAAAACACTTATGAGTTTGGAGTAGCTGCAATTGATAACTCTGGATTCTCTGGAGGATTTAGTGTGCTATCAGCAGTAGCTATGCCGGCAGACGCAACTGTCCCACCAGAACCATTGCCTCCAACAGGTACTTATGGAACTGTTGCTGGTAATCCAACTCGTGTACAGATACAACATAACTTAGGTGCAGCTAAAGACTCAGATGGAAACCCTATTTCTAACCCTACAAACTTTTCTCTACCAGTAGATATTGACCACTTGAATGTTTATCGTGGTCTTACATCAGATTTTACAATTAGTTCAAGTAATTTAGTAGGACAAATAGAAGCAAAGTCAGCACATGTGACTTTAGGAATACCAGCTATTGGTGATTTCCCTTCATCAACAGAAGGTGTTGCCTATTATAAAGTAACAGCAGTTGATGTTGCTGGTAACGAATCAGACCCTTCTACAGCAGGTCAAGTAACAGAGGTTTTAATTAATACACAATTCATATCTAACGCTGCTATTACAGAAGCAAAGATTGAAGACTTAGCAGTTACAAATGCAAAGATAAATGATTTATCTGCTGGAAAAATTACGGCAGGAACTATTAGTGGTGAAGAAATAATAATAGATACAGATAGTAGTAACCCATCAAACCCTGTACTCGGAACAATAAGAAGTGATAACTATGTTACCGGTACTGATGGTTGGATAATTAAATCTGATGGAACAGTTGAGTTCGAGGGCGGAGAGTTCCGTGGTACACTTAGAGCTGGGGAGATACACATAGGATAATGGCAATAGCAGACGGATTTCATGTAGATAATTTAGGTAATCATTGGATAGGTTCAAACCGAGAAACTTTTGACGCAACAACTCAATCAGAAGCACCTTTCTATGTTTCAGCAGATGGAACCTTAGTTGCAAAGTCAGGTACTTTTTCTGGAGATTTAAGTGCAGCGGGAGGTACTTTTTCTGGAGATATTTCTGGTGCTAGTGGTACATTTACTGGTAACTTATCTGGTTCGAGTATATCTGGTGGAAGCATAAATATAAACAATAACTTTATAGTTGACTCTAGTGGTAATTTAACAGCTAACAACGCAACACTTAATGGATATTTAACTTCTGGTTCTAGCATAAGTGGAGACCAAATTACTGGTGGAACTATTGAAGGTACAACAATTAATGCTGGTAACTTAACTGTAACTGGACAGTTTCAATTTGGAGATGTAAATATATCTTCTAGCGATATTGTAAATAGATTAGATAATGGAGCTATAACAGACGCTAAAATAGATAGCTTATCTTTCAATAAACTTACTGGTGTTTCTATTAGTGCAAGTGATATCACAACAGGAACTCTTAATGCTGGTTTAATAGACGGAGACGCTGTATTAGATAATCTAACTACAGCTAATGCTATAGGTGTTCAAGGTGCTGGACAAACCTCAGTATTTGTTGGTAACATACAAGCTAATAGATTAGACCTAACTACAAATATGGACGCAGATGGTTGGACATCTGGAGATGACTTTAGAGGTAATGGAACAACAGTTAATCTTTATAGAAATTTTAGTTCTAAGGGTATAAGAATTGTTGGTGGAGGTTCTGGTGCTTATCTTTATACATTTAATTCTGGAGGAGGTTCCAACCTTTTATATAATCCATTTTCTGATGAAAGATTAAAAGAAAATATTACAGATTTAAGTTATGGTTTAGATGAAATAAATCAGTTAAGACCAATAACTTATGATTGGAAAGATGATGTAAAACCTTTTCCAGAAAACACTGAATTAAATTATGGTTTGCTAGCACACGAACTAGAAGCAGTTATGCCTGAATTAGTTGATACTGCACCAGATACACATACTGTTACAGATAAAGAAGGTAACGAAACTGTAGAAGATTTAGGGGTTATGGTTGACGGAGTGTTAGTGCAGAACACTAAAAGCTATACTGAGAGACCTTTGTTGTATGTTGCTATTAAAGCTATACAAGAACTCTCAGCTAAGAATGATGAGCTAGAATCAAGATTGGCAGCATTGGAGGGATAATGGCTGAAGAAAAACCTAAAAAGGAAAAAAATAATTTTGAATACAAATTACTAAGTCATAGTGACAAATTAGGTATGATACTTGAAATGATTTATGACTTAGAAGCTGCCCTATTTAATCATAATTTAAACATGCTAGATGAAACTCATTCTGAATATGAATCATGGGTTTCTACGAATAAGGAACTTCAAAAAGAAATATATCGTATGAGATATATATATGAAAAGATGGGAGGTGCTTGGGAAAACTTTCAAGAAGAAGAGTTTGATGAGCGCGGAGAGCAAGTCTAATGGCCCAAACTAATCATGTTGATACAACTTTGGAGATGGCTACAGATACAGCCTATGTCTATACTTTTCAAGGATATCAGCCTAATAACTATGTAACTAAAATAGAATCTTATCAAGACATATTGTATCTTGATGGTAAATCTATATTTTCTGATGGTGCTTTATCAATAGGTACAACTAATAGCAATCCTGTATATTTTGGTGCTGATTCTACTGAATACTTAAAAATAGAAACAGACGGAAAGATAAACTTTCTTTCTGGAAAGATGTCCATAAATGGAGATACCGGTACTGTTGGTCAATTCTTACAAACTGATGGTAATGGAAATATTTCATGGGCAACTATGGATTACACCCAGAATGCTTTTAGTAACATAGCAGTATCTGGGGAAGTTACAGTAACAGCAGATAACACAGAAGATACTTTAACTCTTGTAGCTGGCTCTGGTATAGATATCTCAACTTCTGGTAATAACATAACAATTGCAAGTGATAGTACAGCACACAATACATTCAAGTATATGGATGTTATTGCTGGTGCAGGTCAAGCTAGTGGTAGTACTATTGAAGCTGATAATCAAAATGACACTCTTACTTTTGTAGCTGGTCAAGGAATAGACTTAGACTTTAACACACAAAATGACAGAATAACTATATCGTCTGTACAAGTAGGTGAATCAAACCAGAATGCTTTGTCTAACATTACAGTGTCTGGACAAAGTACAATTACATCTAGTTCTCAAACAGATAGTATTGAATTAGCTAGTACTACAGATAGAAATCAATTAGAGATAACTACTGATACATCTTCAAATACAGTTAATCTAAAAGCTAAATTACCAAGAACTTTAAGTATGAGTGGTAGAATACCTACAAGGCTAAGTGACGGAACTTTATCTGGAATGCCCATCAACAATCACTTTATCAACAGAACAGTATCTGGAGCAGAAGTAAGTGGAGGTGGAACTTCAGTTGGATTCAGTACAAGAGCTGTTGTTTGCAATGAAGCCGACGGAACTAAACATAAAATAACCATGCCTGCTTCAGATAACAATAGTCTTTTACTAAGTTTGAGAAAACCAGATAATAGTTTACAAGAGTTTGAAATAGACATGGCAGAGAGTAATTTATAAATGGCAGTTAAAAGTCCAATAAGATATGTATTCGATAACGATGGAAACATTGTAGAATTTTCAGAATTTTTAGGTTCAGACTTTATAGGAATATCTGATGGTGGTACAGGAGCTACAACCGCTTCTGGTGCAGCAATTGCATTAGGTCTTGAAATCGGTGTAGATGTTCAAGCCTATGATATAAACTTAGACCAATTAGCTGCTTTAAATCCAACAGATTCAAACTTCATTGTTGGCAATGGTTCAGAGTGGGTAGTAGAATCTGGCTCTACAGTTAGAGATTCATTAGGTTTAGGAACATCTGATGATGTTCAGTTTAATACAATAATTACATCAAACTTAACTGTTAATGGTCCTTCTATAGCATTAGAAGGTGCTACTGATGACTCTTTTGAAACTACTTTACTAGTTACAGACCCAACTGCCGATAGAACAATTACCTTTCCAGACGCAACAGGAACTGTATTATTAGACAGTCTTGCACAAACTGTAACAAATAAAACTATTGATTATGACGATAACACTATACAAGATTTTGAGTTAGGGGCATTTAAAGATTCTGTAATTGTTACTGAATCAGAAGGTATTGGCTCTAATGATAGTGATACACAAATTGCAACTACTGCCGCAATTATTGATTATGTAGGAGCACAACTTACACTTGAAGAATTAGACTTTGCAGGTGATACAGGAACCGGTGCAGTTGATTTAGACAGTCAATCGCTTACTATTGCTGGAACTGCAAACGAAATAGAAACTAGTGCTAGTGGTCAGACTTTAACAATTGGTTTACCAGATGATGTAACAATTGGAAACTCCTTAACAGTTACAGGAAACTTAACAGTTCAAGGTAGTACTACATCAGTAGAATCTAATACAGTTACTATCGGTGACGCAATACTAGAGCTTAATGCAGATGAAACTGGAGCACCTAGTGCTAATGCTGGTTTAGAAGTAAATAGAGGCACAAGCACTGATGTATCTTTATTATGGGATGAATCTAATGATAGATGGACAGTAGGTTCTTATGATTTTGTAGCTGCAACATTTATTGGTAATTTAACCGGTAATGTTACAGGTACAGTATCAGATGTAAGTAATCACGATACTGATGATATAGCAGAAGGCTCAACTAATTTATATTACACTGACGCAAAGGTCGGAACTTACCTTACAGCTAATAGCTACGCTACAGAAACTTATGTTGATAACGCAGTAGCATCTGAAAACGAAATAAGCGAAATGAATGATGTCACATTGACATCTTTAGCTAGTGGTGAATTTTTACAATACAATGGTACCGCTTGGGTAAACATTGATTTAGATACTGATGATATTGATGAAGGTTCTAATTTATTTTATACAACTACAAGAGCTAATACAGATATAGATGCAAGAGTTACAAAATCTTTTGTTGATGCTCTTAATGTAGATGCAGATACTTTAGATGGTATTGATAGCACAGGATTTGCTACATCAGCACAAGGAACATTAGCTGATAGTGCTTTACAATCTGGCGATAATATTACAGAGCTTACTAATAATGCTAACTATATAGATTTAACAGATATTTCAGTAACAGATAGTGGCGGTGATGGTTCTTTAAGTTACGACAATACAACAGGTGTTATTACTTATACAGGACCAAGCCAAGCTGAAGTATTAGCACACATATCTGGAGGAACTGGTATTACAGTTTCTGGTGCAGGTGTTATAGCTACAACTATTACACAGTACGCTGATTCAGATGTCGAGGCATATCTATCTGGTGGAACAGGTGTTAGTTTCTCCTCTGGTGTTATATCAATAGGACAAGCAGTAGGAACTACTGACAATGTAACATTTAATGATGTAACTGTTGATGGGATACTTTATAGCAATGATATAACTGCTGACAGCATTTCTGTTGATGGAAATGCAACTATTACAGGTAATTTAACAGTACAAGGAACTACTACAACAGTAGATTCAACAACTGTAACTGTTGCTGACCCATTATTCAAATATGCAGATGCTAATGCTGGTAACTCTGTTGATATAGGTTTTTATGGAGAGTATGTACAATCTGCTACAACTAAATATGCAGGTTTAGTTTGGGATGCTTCACAATCAGATAAATTTAGATTATTTCATGGATTACAAACAGAACCTACAACAACTGTAGATATAACTGCAACTGGACATACAGTAGGTACTTTAATTGCAAACTTAGAAGGTGATGTAACTGGTAATGCAGATACAGCAACAGCCTTAGCTTCTGGACAAAACTTTTCTTTAACTGGAGATGTAACTGCAACAGCAATTAGCTTTGATGGTACTGGAGCAGTAGCATTGTCTACAACTGTTACAGAAAGTGCTGTTACACAACACGAAGCTGCACTTACAATTACAGAAAGTCAGATATCAGATTTACAATCTTACTTAACTGCTGAAACAAATGATTTAACATCAGCAGTAACTTGGGCTAATGTTCCAGACGCTAACATTACACAAAGTTCTGTAACTCAACATCAAGCAGCATTGTCTATAACTGAAAGTCAAATATCAGACTTACAAAGTTATTTAACAGCAGAAACAAACGATTTAAGTTCTGTAGTTACTTGGGCAAATGTACCAGATGCGAATATTACTGAAAGCTCTGTAACTCAACACGAAGCAGCTTTAAGTATTACAGAGTCACAAATTTCTGACTTAGGTAGCTATATAACTGCTATTTCTACAGACACACTTACAAATAAAACAATAAACTTTGAAGACAATACTGCAATTGTAGAATATGCTGTAACTGTTTCTGGTGGTAACTTCTTAATTGATGGTGAAGCAAATGCAACTATATCTTTTAACCCAGGCATTGTTTATAGATTTGACTTATCTGATTCATCAACTGCTTCTCATCCTTTTGCTTTGTCTGAAACAGAAGATGGAACTCATAACTCTGGTTCAGAATACACAACAGGTAAAACATCTAACGGTACACAAGGTAGTACTGGAGCGTATGTGGAGTATACAGTTAATGCTGCTACTCCAGATATTCTTTATTACTACTGTTCAGTACACTCTGGTATGGGTGGAACAGTTACAGTTTTCGGTTCATCTTATGGTGATTCAGATGTACAGGCATATTTAAGTGCGGGTGCTGGAATATCAATAAGCGGTTCTGGTCAGATATCTTCAACAATAACTCAATATGCAGATTCTGATGTTGAAGCATATTTAAGTGGTGGTACTGGAGTAACATTCTCAAGCGGTGTTATAAGCATAGGACAAGCTGTAGGAACTTCAGACAATGTAACCTTTAACGATGTAACAGTTTCTGGAGACTTGATTGTTTCTGGAACAACTACAACTATAAACACTGAAACAATTGAATTAGCTGACAACATAATTGTATTTAATTCAAATGCAACAGGTTCTGCTTCTCAAGATGCTGGAATAGAAATAGAGCGTGGAGATGACGCTAATAAGACTTTAATTTGGAATGAAACAGACGATAAGTGGACTGTTGGTTCTGAGACATTTGTGGCAGGGACTTTTGAAGGTAACTTAACTGGAGATGTAACAGAGGATGTTGACGGTGCAATAATAGTTTCTGGCAAGAATGAAACAGGTTCTACAATTGGTGCAGGTGTACCAGTTTATATATCTGGACAATCTGGTTCTGGAACAGAATTTACAGTCGATGTAGCAGATTCTGATGGTTCTGGAACAATGCCAGCTATTGGTATTACTACTGCTTCAGCTAATGATAACGCAGAAGTATCAATATTAACTTTCGGTAGATTTGTAGGTTTAGACACTTCCTCATTCTCAGTGGGTGATGAGCTGTATGTATCTACAACTGGAACATTAACAACTACTCCTCCAACTGGAGAAACTGCTTTACTTCAAAAAATTGCAAAAGTAATTAGAAGTCACGCATCTGATGGAGAGATATTTGTACAAGGTGCTGGTAGAAGTAATGCAGTACCTAACTTAGATAATGGAGATATTTTTATAGGTAATGCTTCTAATCAAGCAGTTACTGCAAGTTTCAATACAACAGTTGACGGATATTTAAGTGGCGGAACAGGAATTGATTATACTTCTGGAACAATATCTGTAGATTCAACAGCTATTACAGGACAATCTGCTTTAGCTGGTTCTGTAGATACTGCAAATGATTTCGTACTCCTTTATGATGATTCAAGCACTTCTTTAACTAAAGTTGATGTCGCTACATTATTAGCTAGTGCAGGAAGTGGTAGCTTTAATGACTTTAATTTAACAGCAGATACAGGTACACCAGAAGTTGTAGCTGATGGTAATACAGTAACTATTGCTGGAGGAACTGGTATAGATACTGCTGTAAGCACAACTGATACAGTTACAGTATCTATAGATAATACAGTTATAACAACTTCTTCTTCAATAGGAGATTTATCAGATGTTGATATTACAACTTCTGCTCCTACTGATGGACAAGCACTTGTATGGAATGCTTCTAATAGTGAATTTGAACCGGGAACAGTTGCTTCATCTACAAACTATTTTCAAACAATAGCTGTATCTGGACAATCAGATATAGTTCCAGATAGCACAACTGATACTCTTAATTTTGCAGCTGGTGCGAATATTACTCTTACTACTGACGCTTCTACTGATACAGTTACTATTGCAGCAACTGGTGGTGCAGCAAATGCTTTCTCAACCTTAGCAGTTGCTGGACAATCAGATGTTGTAGCTGATGCTGAAACAGATACCTTAACACTTACAGCTGGAACAGGTATGACAATAACTACAGATGCAGGTACTGATACAATTACATTTGCTTCATCTGGAGGTGGTGGAGGAAGTCTTCCAGTAATATTATCTGGTTCTACTTCTGACCCTATAACATTGTCAGATATAACAGTAGCTGGTGCAATACCATTTACATCTTTCGATGGAACTACAGACAATATTCAACTTGGCTCTACACAAACAGCAGTTACAACTTTTGCTGATAATGACGCTGATACATCCATAGAATTAGAAAGAACATCTGATGATGACACAGTTTATATTAAAGCTGGCGGTACAGATGTAGTAACAGCAACAAGTTCTGGAGTAACAATAACTAACCTAACTGTTACTGGAACAACTACACAAGCTAATGAATTAAAGATTACGGATACATTATTTGAATTAAACGCTGATGGTGGTTCATTAACTACTGATGCTGGAATGATTATAGAAAGAGGTTCTACTGGAGATAATGCAGCATTTATTTGGGATGAATCAGCAGATGCTTTCGTTGTAGGTACAACTGCAACAGATGGTTCTGCTGCAACAAACCTTACAGTTACTGAAGCAACTCTTAAAGCTGCGACTCAAACACAAGGTGACAACTCAACTAATGTAGCTACTACTGCTTATGTAGATACAGCAACTGCTGGTATTAGTTCTGATACTGTTACAGATGCTGATGGAGATACTTTAATAGAAGTAGAAAATTCTGATGCTGATGAAATAGTTATGACTACTGCTGGTCAAGAAAGACTTAAAGTAGATAATAATGTTTCTATGTCAGCTAGAGGTGGTTTCTTTACACATCAATTAACAATGGATTCAAATGAAACATTTACAATAGCTTCAACAGAAGGAACTGTTGCTGCTGGTCCTTTAGATATACAAGGAACTGTAGATGTTCAAGGTAGTTTGGTAGTACTATAAAGAGATAATTATGAAAGATTTAGATTATAATGAGATAGAGAAAAGTCTAGAGGATATTATTAATAGCCCTTATGACCCAGAAAATTATTTCAAACCAGAGGGAACTGAATGAGCACAGTACAAGTAGATACAATCAACGAATCCACCACAGGTAGTGGTGTAACTATTGATGGTGTAAAACTAAAAGATAGTGTTGTTGAAGTAGATACTATATCAGAGAAAACATCTGGTAGTGGAGTTACTGTTGATGGAGTTTTAATTAAAGATGGGGATATCCCAGCAGTAAGTTTTAAAATAAATAAAGCGAAAGCATTTTTCGCTATGAACGGATAGTAGGAGAAATATATGGCAAGTGGAATATTAGGACAGATAGTAGGAACAGGCTCTGAAGCTGATGTTTATACTTGTCCAGCTAGTACATTAGCAGTTGTCAATGTTTCCATAATAAATAATGATTCTTCTAATGGAGAAAGTGTTGTTTTAAGATTAGTTGCTAGTGGAGATACTTCTGCTGCTAAACACAATCTTGAAAACTTTACTCTTGCATCTAAAGGTGTTCTTGAAAGAACCAATATTGTTATGGGTGCATCAGACAAGCTAACATTAAATGCTAGTTCAGATGTAAGTATTTCAGTATTTGGTATTGAAGAAAGCGTATAACAATGGGCAGAAGTTTAAGCTATGCTCCGGGACAGCAAATAAAATCTAAACAGACTTTTACTGGCTCTACTACTGTTGCACAAAACGCAAATTTAAATTTAACAATCAACGCAGTAGATAGAACAAAAACTAAACTTATTGCTTCTAACAATCCTTATGGTGGTAGTGAAAAATATGGAAGAATGTTTTATTTTACAAGCGATACACAAGTAAGAGGTATAACTAGAAACTCTAATGGAGATAGTACAAATGGTTACATAAGATATTCAGTAGATGTTGTGGAGTATTACTAATGGCTAGAAGTTTGATAGGACAAGAAGCTGGTGCAATTAAAAGTATTCAATTTCTAAACACAGGAACTACTGCTAGTGCTGGAACTACTACTGTAAACTACACAATCAATGCAGTTAATAGAGATAAAACAGAAGTATATTCCAGAGGATGGTCGCAACATGATGTTGCTAGAACCTTAACATCAAGTACAAATTTACAAGTTGCATTTAGACACGGAAACTTAAACCATTACTGGAGAGCAGGCTTCACTATAGTAGAATATTATTAGGAGAAATTATGGAAAAAATTTCAGTACAAGTTAACGAAAATAATGTAGTAATAGGGATACTTACAGATAGTGCAGGTAATGTTCCTGCTGGAAATATACCTTTAGCTAGTGGTGAAAATATTGATGACATATTAGATACTAAATATGACAGTTCAGCAGAAACCTCTGATGATAAAACTGCTGCAAGTTTTACTAAGCCTAGTACAGGAAAATACTGGGATTTAGATGGTGTAGAACAGGATTATCCAGAATAATGGTTAGTAAAATAAAAGTAGATGAAATAGAATCAAGCCAATCTGGTGGTGATATTACATTTAATACATTACCTAAAATAGGTGGTGTTTCTAACTTTGGTAGAAAAAACTATATTATCAATGGTAACTTTGACATTTGGCAAAGAGGTACTTCTGGAACAGGTGGATATTGTTCAGCAGACAGATGGAGATTTGATTTATCTGGTGCAACAGGAACTTTTGCACAAGGTAGTTTTACAGCAGGACAAACTGATGTTCCAAATAATCCTAAATTTTATGGAAATATTACTATTACAGGTGCAGATGATAATGCAAGAATAGAACAAAGAATAGAGGATGTTTATACTCTAGCAGGACAAACTATTACAATATCTTTTTGGGCTAAATATACAACTAATGCACCAACTAGTTTTAATATTCAAGGAAATCAAAATTTTGGTAGTGGTGGTAGTACAGCAGTTAATTTTACTTTTGCTACAGGACAAACTCTTACAACTTCTTGGCAAAAATTTACAGCTACAACTACAGTTCCAAGCATAAGTGGAAAAACAGTTGGTAGTAATAGTTATCTAGTTATTAGACCAATAATAAATCCTAATAATGAAACTTTTGATTACCAAATAGCACAAGTACAAGTAGAAAAAGGTAGTGTTGCTACAGACTTTGAAGTAAGACCTATTGGAGAGGAATTAGCTTTATGTCAAAGATATTATCATAATAGTAATTATGGTATTAAATATCATAATGGTGGTGCTTATTTTGGTACAACAACAGCAAAAAATTGGTACATTTTACCAACTACAATGAGAACTAATCCTACAGTTTCTTTTGCTGGAAGTGCTAGTGATTATACTGTTTTAGTAGGTGGTAATGTAATTGCAGGTACTGCTATAACCTCTAGTTCACTTACTGAAAAGGGTTTTATGATAGATTTGACAACATCAGCACAAACAAATGGTGCTGCAACAGTATTTAGATGGACAGCTAATGGTAGAGTGGAGGCAGATGCAGAATTATGATAGTTTCAGTTACTAAAAATTACGATATTGTAGATACAGACATTGTTAATAATTATATAGTTATTTATGACAATGGAGATAAGTTATTTGTACCATTAAACGAAGGCAATAGACACTATCAAGAAGTATTAGCTTGGGTAGCAGAAGGTAATGAAATAGGAGAACCAGAATAATGGCAACTTATAGATTATTACATGTAACAAGAACTGCTGGAGATACAGACGGTTTAGCAGAGTTTACTAACTCTGATACTGTACTTCTTCCAGTACATAGTTCTGACCCTACAGGTACAACTGAAGGGGAGATGATATACAATTCTACCGACAATAAAATTAAAATATATAATGGTTCTTCTTGGGAAGTAGTAGGTAATACAACAGAAAATATTGAAGATATTGTTGGTGATATGCTTGTTACTAATGGTACTCATACAGGTATATCTTTTGCATACGATGACGCAGGTGATGGTGCAATAGATGCAACTGTATCAGTATCTTCAGATGCTATTTTAGACGCAGATAACGATACAAAAATACAAGTAGATGAAGGTGGCGTTGATGAAGATAAAATTAGATATGATGTCGCAGGAACAGAGGTTGCTGTACAAGATGCAGGTGGTATCGCTTTAACAACAAATGGCGGTATGTTTAGACATAATCAAACACAAGCTGCAACTTTTACAATACCTTCTGGCGAAGGAACATTATTAGCAGGACCAGTAACTATTACTGGAACTGTAACAAATAACGGAACAATGGTGATTATATAATGGCTACATTAAAAGTAAATACAATATCAACTTCTACTGGCGATAATGTCGCAATGCAATGTGCTATTAACTTAAAATCTTATACAACTTCTGAAAGAGATGCTTTAACAAGTGCTACTGGAGATGTGATATACAACACCACAGACAGTAAAGTACAATTTTATAATGGTTCGAGCTGGAATGATTTATAATGTCTACACTAGAAACAAACTCTATAGGTAAATACTCTGGTAATAATGTTTCTATTGATGATGCTTTTAACTTAAAGT
>Ga0213859_10000202_pt1 | contig 27874 bp, 58 predicted proteins | sample PICome_2_FD_160133 | JGI IMG/M metagenome (GOLD analysis project Ga0213859, IMG submission 160133) | Coastal seawater microbial communities near Pivers Island, North Carolina, United States - PICO304 | ecosystem: Environmental > Aquatic > Marine > Coastal | place: USA: North Carolina...
TTAATTGCTTTTACAACCTGTCTTGCTATGTTATAGTGATTAACCTCACTTAAGTGTCCAGGTCTCTTATCAAACTGAAACCTAAAGTTTTCAGGTAAATGTACCCACTCGTTGTCTGAAATCTCAACAAAAGTTTTTCCTTTTGACATAAATAAATTTGAAAAGTTATCAATATGTGGTCTGGGATAGCCTTGTAAGACATAACCATTCATATTTTTTTCTACCAACCAACTATTTAATTGGCAGTAGTGTGCTTGTAAATGGAAATGCTCAAGTTCTTCATTATATATTTCAGTAAACCACTTAAAACAGTAATTTTTATCTTCATCAGATAATTTACCACTTCTGCTAATACCGCCTGGTCCTGATAATCTGGGGTTGTCTTTGAAAAACCATTTGTTGATTAGCATCTGTTCACTAAACAACAGGGTATCACCTTCAGCCCACTCTTGTTTTGTTTTCTGAATATTAAAAAGTGACCACTCAATACTAGTACCGCCTAAAGAATAGTTTTTAGTCGTATCACGAAGACTGTTACGAACTAGTTTAGGCCATACTAAAGTAGAAGGTTTTTCTTCTTGTGCTTTACAGCCCCAAGAATCTCCATAAATCCAAATCATTGATTTACAAATCTACTTTCCCAATGAGCAACAAAAGACTGTGCATCTAGTCTGTGTTCAAATCTCCAAGTGTCTTCGTAAACATTAGTATAATGTTTAACATCCCATTGATGTTTCATCATCTGTACTTTACAATAATCAGTAGCCTTCATACGAAGATCAGAGTGTAGTCTGACTTCATAACCAGGAGCCCAATTTCTTTTATACTCAAATATCTCAATTGGTGTCATGTGTTTGGTGATTCCGGGAGGACTCGAACCCCCAACCTACTGATTAGAAGTCAGTTGTTCTATCCAGTTGAACTACGGAACCTTAATCCTCTTTTTTTCTTTCTTCGATTTGACGAGTTAGAGCATCTAAAATCACTTGGTTTACAACCTTACCAAGTTCACTACCATCTACCTCATCCTCATGATATAGTTCATAAGTTAAAATACCGCCCCCTGACCCATCAGGATGATCATCTATCTTAATGTCTGATATTTGAAACTCTGTACCTGCCATATCATAACCGTCTGGCACCTTAAAGGTTTCTTTCTCTGAAATGTTAGTCATTTGTATGTTCCATCTAGTTTATAGTGTTTGTAGTTGTAAATAGCAGAGTCAAAAGATATAATCCTACCATATCCCTTTTTACGTAACTGTATATACCATCTATAAAAATGAATAAAGTTATCAATCATTGGTAGTCCTGACAGGATTCGAACCTGTATCGCTCTCTAATCTGGAGACTGTGCTGAATATAAACCAGGTGTTTTACCATTAAACTACAGGACTGTTGGTACTCGGTGAGAGATTCGAACTCCCGACAACTCCGTTATGAGCGGAGGGTTCTAACCACTGAACTAACCGAGTGTTGGTACGAGCGGGGGGACTTGAACCCCCACGACCTATGGTCAACGGATTTTAAGTCCGTTGCGTCTACCGATTCCGCCACGCTCGCTCTGTATTAGCAACCGTGGTAATCAGAATCATGTAGATATGGAACAGCCTCGTTCTGAACACTCGAATTACTAATTACTACAGCATCATGTGTTTTCATAAGTTGAGAGATACGATTTTCAAGAGTGCTAATAGTAGTATGAATATGACCTGTGTCATGAGGTTGTAGCTGGGTTTTAAGATAGTCTACCTCACGAATCAAATGAATGATATGTTCCATGTCATATTTTTTGCCTCGTAGATGCATCAGTCGATCTCCATAGTTGAATATTCAGATAGGTAATCAGTGAGCGTGTCCAGGTCAGGACAAAGAACTGTAATACTTTTCCAGTCGTCGTTATGCGAACGGCCAGAAAATTCTACAATCCAACCATTGCCTGCAATTTTAATGCTAATATCTTGGTGAACTTTTGCAAGTTCTTTTGAAAGGTCAATTTTGTGCATAATTTATCCTATGAATTTTGAAGTGCTTGAATCTACGTAGTCATCATCAAAGAATCTACGTTGTACTGAATGTTGATAAATATTACCATCTTTACGATATGTAGTGACAAGTTCCTGTTCTATCAAACCTTCTACTGGTTGTGACATTATCCTATCATAATCGTAAGAAGCATCGTTAATTTGTTTTTGTTTGATCATCAATTTCTCCTAATTTTCAATAATATAACAAAAACTAGGGCACAAAGCAAGAGAGGAGCTGTTTTACCAGCTCCTCTCGTAAAAAGTATTTAAGCTACGATTAGAAGCTGATCTTACCACCAATAACTGTTTCACTGTGCTTAAGATCGTCATTAAAGTCGTTCTTCATATACAGAGTAACAGCGCCTAACGGCTGTGATATGTCGATTTCATATTTAGTAATATTGAAAGAACCGCTTGAGGTAGCAGTATCTTTCGCAGTTGTTCCCACGGAAATGGGTCCGAGGGAGGCTGAGGTGTAAAGAGAATTCACTTCTGCTTCTAACTCTCTTTCAGCGCCTACGGTTATTTCAGGCCACTCAATGGTGGGAGCAGTCTCTGCAAGAGCAGGAATAGATAAAGCAGCTAAGGCTGCTGATAAAATAATAGTTTTAGTCATAGTAATTCCTTAAGGTTTTAGATTATAAAGACGGCACTTGGCCGTCTTTATTTTAATTTAAGTAGTCGTTTTCTTCTTCAGTGTAAGGCCACATTATATGTATCTCGCACTGTTTTCTTTATAAACAAGCTCACGCTGTCTACGCTCAAGATCTACTAAATCAATAGATTTAGCGAGATAAGCTTCTTCACGGCGTCTCTGTGTTTCAAGAGCAGAGGGAAGTCTGAATAAGGTTAAAAAGCTCTTAATCATTTTTTACTCGTTTCATTTCGAGCATTAAGTTTTTAGCTTCTTCATAGTATCCTGCAGTGGCTAGTCTACTAGCAGCCATAGCATACCCTGTTCTTTCAACCCAGTTCCACATTGATTTTTTAATCTTATTTGCCATGAGTCATTCTCCTTATGTCTTCATAAGAAGAACCATTCATGATATTTTGATAAACCCAATCAGCGTCGTTTTTGTATTCAGTACGACACAATTGCCACATAGCTTCAGCGTTAGCACGACTATTACGTGATTTGTTAATCCATCTGAAAAAAGATTTCATTTGATTCTCCCATTGTTGTGATTTTTACAATGGGACGCAGATTTAGTTAATACTAATCGTTCTAGGTAGTTTTTCGTCAGGGACTCGAACTTCGAGTGTAACGACCAAAATACCATCGACTAAATCAGCTCCAGTGACTTCAGTGTACTCGCTTAAGCGATAACTCTTTATAAACTTACGATTTGATATACCCTTATGGATATATTGCTCCTGCTCACGTCTTTGTTCACGCTCACCTCGCACAGTCAAGACATGATCTTTTACTTCAATAGTGAGATCACTCTTTTTGAAACCAGCGACAGCAAGTTCAACAATGAACTTTTTATCGTCAACTTTTACAACATTGTGGGGAGGATACGCATCCATAGCGTGTTTTGAAATACGCTCAAGATCGTTAAGAATATGATCGAAACCTAAAAATGAGTTTCGAGGAAATGCTAATGTACCAGTCATGGTTAACTCCTTTTCTAGCAAGTTAAATGAACAAACCCCTATTGGGCATTTGCAACGACATTATAAAACTTAATTAATGAATGTGCAACCTCAATCTTCTTCCATGTAGAGCTGAACATCAACTAATTCTTTAAAAAATTGGTAGTCACCCCACCAAAAACCTAACAACAACCATCCGAGGTGATACTGTCCGGTAACAAAAACCGCAGTTAAAAACCAAAAGAAGATTGATTTTGCTAAATATAAAAAGTAGGTAGATACTAAACCGTTTGGTACTTGAAAATCAATTCCATTTGTAAAATATATGATCGTCGATCTCAACTGTTTTTTCCTTTGATGCTGCCCACTCTGGATAAACATAATCTGCGTGGTAATGGGTCGCCCCTTTAGTAAAGTCATAAAAAACTATGTTGTCATTCAATAACAAATCAGCTATGTCATATGCAGAGTTAATAGCTGTAGTATCACCTTTAGGCCACTCATCAGACTTGCCATCACAGTACCAAGAAAAATGACAGCGATTTTTTATCGGATAAGAAATATATGGATTTTTCCAAGACTGCTTACGCGGACCTTGTTTAACAACTCCACATATCGTATTAGGAAATCTAGGGTCTTTTACTCTGTTCATAGTAACTAATCCTATAGCTATCTGCCCTGCCCAAGATTGGTTTCTTGCTTCCCAATAAATATTTTTTGCTAAACATTCTAAATCTGTATTAGCTATCTGTGCTGGGACGGGGTTTCCGCAAAATGTCAGACTCAACACAATTGGAACCATACTGAATTTCAATGATCGATAGTACAGTGTCTTGCTCATTGACCAGTTGATGCCATTTGTTAGCCAAAAGAGTGAAGTTTTGGTATCTATCAATCTTTTTAACATGAACCTCTTCTCCTTCTACATCTGATGAATAGTAAACTGTAGCCATACCCTCACGAACAAACCACAACTCATTTCTTTGACGATGCTTTTGCCAAGACAGCGACTGACCAGGAAGAACATAAAGTTCTTTAACTTTGCAAGGTGTATAAGGTAACTTTTCTTTTGTTTGCACTAAATTTACTTGTCTAAAATCAGCCTCATTATACTCTTGCAGAACAGTCCAATGTCCCCAAGGTCGGGTAGTTATATCTCCCATTGCCAAATTACCTCTGCACTGTCATTAAAAATTAATCCTACTGGGCATCCCAAAGACTCCCACTTATCTACCATGCGAGAGTGTTTGCAATTTTTAGTACGAGCAGGGCAAGAACACCCTCTACTAGTAAAGGAGTACACATCCAAGGGCTGATTTGATTCGTTAAATTTAGCCACTTCTGGAGCATATTTACCTTTTCGAACATAATACTCTGACATCCTTATCTCCATAATTTTACTTATAATACAAGAAAAAAGACGACTATGCAAACAAAAAGAAACACAGGTAAGTCTTTAACTGTACCTGTGTTTCCCGTTCCCCTCTGTGACTCTCTCGAGTCTTTTATAGTATAGAAAAGTAATAATGAAAAAGCAAGATTAAATTAACTTATTTACCTGTATGTACTCGCTCAAATAGTTAGCAAACCAATCTTGAGCATCTTCTCCGTAGTGTCCCCATTTAGCGTATGGAGAATGCTTAAAACCATTTGCTTCTAATAAATCCACATAAGAAAACTGTTCTTCTAAAATAAAAGGGAATCTTTTGTGATTTAATTCGTTGTAATACTGAAATAAATTATTATCAGAAATAGTCTTGCAAGAGTTCCAAAAGAGATATTTAATTTTATTAGCTATAAGAAGGTTTTGGAGCAATAAAACATTAGAGTAAAATTTTATACTTGCTTGAAGATTATTCTGTCTTATAACCCACATTTTGTAGTAACTAAAGGCTGATTTACTAGATTGTTTTTTGTAGGTTTCTTCATTACCAGAAACTAGAGGCATCCAACCATTATCCCAGAATCCTCTCTCATCTCTAGTAGTTTTAAAAAGCTCGGTTCTATGAAGTCCTGGCCAATTTATGATAACAAATAAGTTTGAAGGATCGTAGTCAGATTTTTGCTTGAGTTTAGCTATGTATTCTATAGTAGTTCTGACAACCCTATCGTCTGATGCTCCAGATATAGATAAGTTTTTATGCTGAATTCCTAAGCTGTTTGCTAGTTTTAGAGGCCATGCCTTGTTATAGCACTCACCTTGAAGAGAAAACTCAATCTCTGCTCCTGCTGTATGAGAGCAGCCATTAGCTAACAAAAGCATTGGCGGTGATATTAAAATCTAGGGCAGCAGGACTACTCTCATCATATTCACTATCATAAGTTAAAAGCTTATTATAAATATAATTCATCCCACCTGCAGTTTCATATTCAGTTAGCGTGTTTGCTTTTGGTATATCATCAAAAGCTACAGAAACGTCAGTAGTAAGCGGGTAAACTCCTATCGGAAATCTTTGAATAGAAAACAAATAGGCTCTTTCTATGTCTACGGAGGTTTCTGGATTTCCTCCTAACTGTGCTTGTGATGTAATGTTTACTGATGTAATACCAAATTCAGAGTTTTGCCATAAATAACTCATTAAATCTCCTTTATATACTTCTCATACATAGGAAAAGTATCAAAAAAATTAGTGCCTCTGTGTTTATCTAACATAAGGTTAAAAGAAACCATCTGCTCTCTGATCATATCCAAGCTGTAAAACTCTGGAATAGCACCATAGTCAGTCATATGATACCCCTTATCAAGATCTTTGTCTATAAAATTTTTAAAAACGTTTATTAGTTCTGGGTAAGGTTGATACATTTTTAACAGCGTCTGTTTATCTTCCCTGTATAAAAGTTGCGGATTAGTATGAATTGGTAAGTAACAAGGAGAATATACAATGTTTTTTCCATACTTTTTAAACTTTTCTATCTTCGGTAAAGTCCAAACACTAAATATATTTACAACACAGTTAATAGTATCAATGTAGTCGTATGCCTTTATAAAATTTTCTTTAAAAACCTCCAAGTTAAATCCTGACCTGCCATACTCAACATGCTCGCCCCACCCGTCACAACTAGCTTCTAAAGATACTGAATTGAATTTATTCCATAAAGGAAGTAAGTCAATACCTTTATAGTCAAGTTTTGATAGATTTGTAGAATAACCTAATGAAACATTAGTGAGACCATTATCAATCAAAAAGGAGAGCAAAGTATAATGCGCATCAGTAATAAGAGGTTCTCCTCCAGATATACTTAAGTGATTTAAATTTCCTGCAGAGATCTCTTTTTTAAGGAGGGGGAATAAATACTCACTCGTAGTGCTGAAAGCATCTTTATAAACAGAATTATTCTCAAATACAAAGTGATTATGTTTTTTGTTTTCTATCGCCCAACTTGAAGAGAAAGCAGGTCCGCACATTCTACACTTAAAGTTGCAAACATTGTTTAGTCTAATGTGGATTGAGTGCAATCCAGATGAGCGTTGGTGGTTAATTCTATGAGTTTTTAAGTTATTATCTTCATTCTTCCAACACCAATCACAACTAGGGTGTTTAGTATTAGACAACAGGGATTGTTTAAGATCAGCTAATGCAGACCCTGAAGAGTATTCAGCCAAATTTTTTCCCATTGGGAATCTATTTGAAGGCATAACACAGCAAGGAGTAACGCTGCCATCCTCCTCAATGTGAAGTTCTGTCCAAGGTCTATCACAATATGTCTTACTTTGATGCGGCTCGTGCAATTAAAGGCTCTCTCTTGATACCAGTAATCTCGTCTTTAATACGTTGGTATTCCTCAGCCATCTCACGTTGATTTTCGAGAGTGTCATTAAGAAAAGCAATCCTGAGTCTACTGTAAAAATTTTTCCAAACAGGACCGTGAGGTTTACACCTAAAACGATTTATCTTATATGAATAGTACTGTAATGCGTGTGCTATCTCATGCAAAATTACCATATCTAGTCTATCATAAGTTCTGCGAGTATAAAAGCCCCCAATAGCAGGATGATCATCAAAAGATTTATATTCATACACTCTGTAAATTTCACCCTTATAGTCACGACAAAGATGATTCATAGCAATATTAATTCCAGGACCATCGGCATACATTCCTCCACGAGAGGAACGACGTTTAGGATCCCAATCTAGTTTTACACTACCAAGTTTGAAGTTTTTATATATCTCTTGCTGACAATACTCCTCGACTTGACGAATGTAGTCATTAGCGTATTTATTCCACTTTGCACGTTCAATACTATTCATGATATGTGCCTCAATGCTATAACATTGTCTAAAGAGTTTATTTGAGTAAGATTTAAGATAGTAACATAACCCACTACTTTTGCTCCTGATTTTTCGACTAATTTTTTTGCTGCCTGTATACTGCCACCTGTAGCAATTAGATCATCTGCAATTAAAACTCGACTTGTGTGACCAAATATACCTTCCTGCAAAACTAACGTATCAGAACCATACTCAAGTTCGTAGGGTTCTTCAATAAGATCGCCAGGATATTTGGCACCTTTTTTACGAATCATAGTGAAAGGAAGACTCATAGCATGAGATAGTGCTGCTCCAACTACAAAGCCTCTACTTTCGAGTCCCGCTATATTAGTGAGATGACAATGTTTTCTTTCACATTCATTAGCAAGTTGTTCAATATAGTAATTCCAAGCAGGACTGCTGAATAGGCTATTTAAATCATAAAAATCAATCCCAGGTTTTGGATAATCAGGTATTACTCTAATATAGTCTAAAATACTCATCGACGTTTCCCTGTTGCTGAATCTGATGCTTCTTTAGAAGATAAAACTACAAGATTTCCCTTGTTATAAGCCTGCCCAATATGTACACCATCGCCAGAGTAACGTTTATTACCCTTAACAAAACCATTACCAACACGATCAGATGTTGGAGCGGTAACAATATCAGTTTTATAATTAGGAAAGGATGCTCTTGCTTTAGGTTTTTGTGCAAGTTGTTGTGGATGAACTCCCATACGTCGGAGCCATTTTTCATGGTAGTCTTTTTGCTGTGTTTTAGACATATTATCTCCTGTTATTTTATACATAATAACAAAAGACAAGGCTTTAGGCAACTATTAAGTGGGATTTCCTATTAGTTTGTAGAAGTCAGACTCTTTAATACAGAGGGGTGGGTATTGCATGTCTTTAGTCCCTTGACCCTTATTCACTTTATCTTGAAACTCCCAGTAAAAATTCTGAACTAATTCCCTACAGTTGCGTTCAGAATCAAAAGGTAGTTCTGGAAAAGCATATAAATCAACTGAATTAGTTTCTGGCACAGTAGCAATAAAAAATACTAATATCCATTTCACAATGAACTCCTTAAAATCTCGTAGATAATCAAAGATGATTTCTGTGAGATGGATTATATGACGTAACTAATAGTATGTCAGATGAAAGGACTTTCGTCCAAATAACTTTCGTAGAAGATTATAAGAGTACCAAATTATTTTTGAACCTTTGGTGACCAAAAAGTAGTTCGTCCATCATTTAGTTTAACTCGCTCAACAGGATTACCGTATATGTCAACTTTTTGGTTGTAAACCATAACATGTCCTCCTCTAGCTTCTACTATTTCATTAGGATTAGATGCAAACCGAGTGTACTTCCCATGATTATTATATAAATCAGAATAGTTACGAATAGTTGCCCCACCAGACTCATACGATGCTGATAGTACCTTACACACTGCGTAATAAAGTTTTTCAAGTTCTTCATCAGTGCAACTCTCAAGCAATCTGTCAGGTCGTATACCTGCTAAAAATAATGATTCAGACTTGTAGATATTTCCAACACCAGATATTTGAGACTGATCCATAAGCCACTTAACCAGTGTCCATCGGGGCTTGCGACGAGCAATGTGAAGAAAGTCGGATAGAGTGCAAGGATTATTAAGCATATCAGGGCCAATAGAATCAAGTTTCTTCTGATGATCCTTATGATTAAATACAAACTTAACAGTACCAAAATTACGTTGATCATTATAGTATATTGCCGAATCATCATCAAAGTAAAACGCAATACGCGTGTGCTTTGATGGTTGAAGTTTAAAATTACCACTCATACCAAGAGTAGTATACATGTAGCAAATCGGAAGAAGATCTCCGAACTCCCACCAAATGAATTTACCTTTATTAAAAACACCTTTAACAGGCAGGTGTTTTTCGTCGAGAGCAAGGTAAAAATCTGCAAACCCTGTTGGTAAATTCTTAACATACCTACCAGAAACAAAGTTAATGTTGACTAACGACTTATATTGTACAGCACGGTTTACTTGCCGTGCTGTACGAGTGCATTCTGGACCTTCAGGCATTAACGCATCCGTAAGTTAGCTGTGCGGGGAAAACCCCAAACATCAATAGCCGGAACACGTATCATTCGTTCTTTAGTGTTCTTCTTATCGGGGTTTGGGATAGTAATCATGACATTCTTTCCAGCACGCCACGCTCTCACTTGATTAGTGATACGAGCGTCAGACTGCATATAAGTACGACGCACGTCTTTAAGAAGACTTCTATTAACGCTATCACGTTCACCTTTAGAAACCTGATGAGCTCTTGATCTTTTCTTTCCCATTGCTTTCTCCTTATTGAAATATTATTTATAATAAGAAAAAATTAAGGAAAAGACAAGGACGTATTTAAATCATATAGGATGTAGTCAACAATCATATTAGCAGTTTTTTCACCAAAATGATAGCCGTCTCTTCCATAGTCTAAAGTAGGAAAATTTGCGAAAAGGTTTAACTCCTTACTTAATTTTTTGTCGATACGTTGTTTAGGTATTAATAGGTTTGTAATATTAGGATAGTTAAAATTTATTTTATGATAATTATGTAAAAAATTGTTAAGATTGTCCTGATCAGAAGCCTTTTGATCAAAATATATATGTGTATAATGATCTTCATGCCTTCTGTGAAAAAAAGACCACATTATGACAATATGTTTGGGATTATATTGAGATTGAATTTGAAGAGCCATTTTTGATATATAATCGTTAGACAATCCGTCCATACCAAGATTTAAGCACCTAATGGTGCTTCGTGTTTTAAGCACGTAGGGCCATGTATGTTCTAGTGGGACGGAAATTCCGTGAGTGAAGCTATCGCCAAGGCACCATATTACGCTACTTAAGTCTTCTGGCCACTCATTATCTCTGAATCCCCTAGAGTTGTGGTAATACGTAACATCAAAAGGGTAATTTAAATACCAATGTTTAGAAACACAATGCTCAAGTGAATCCATAGAACCGGGATAAAGACCCTCTTTATTTTTAAAAGAAGGGCATATCAAGTAGTCCAAAAATCTCTCTCTTTTTGCATCCTTTCTCTAACTTCAAATTTGGATACCTTTTCAAGTAAATTCGAAGGATAATTATTATATGTGTCTAAAAGATCAAAAAAATTTGTTAGTGTTTTTTGTTTTTCTTGGAGAGTAGTTTTTTTATAAGGCAAGGATGTTGTCATAAGATTTCTCTGATTTAAGCTATTTATAAAGTCAGAAATCTCGTGAAAGTGAATTAGTTCTTGTGGAGTATAGTTAGAAAGATCTTGATTTCTCAACATTTTAAAATGAAACTGATTATATTTAGTTAAGTTAAAGTTTGTTGCTGGCAAGGAAAATAATTTTGACAAAGTGCCTTCAGTATCTTGAATTAAATCAAAATAGTCTACTTTTGTGTGCTTTGGAAAATGTTCTTCAACCCAAAGGTAAAATTTTTCAAAATGACGAATTCCTTCAAGAAACGATTTCTCTGGAAGTGTGTAAGGTGAGTTTGCAGCTATGTTATCATATGCCTTTTTAGAGTATACATTTAAGCTAGGTTCTTGGTTAAAAACTCTCATTGAGTGGCTTAATATAGACTCAAAAGGGCATCTTTTTATAATAATGATATTATTGAAAAAATTTTTACAGAAAAATAAATATTTTTGTTGCTGCTTTGGATTAAGTTGCCTAGTTCTATAGTGAGAGGCTCTCGCAACAATTGAGTTTTTTGAAGAGAGTAGAGTTTGAAATAAGAATTGATCAGATTTAGGTAGAATATGATTAGTTAATTCATGAAAGTTTTCAGTAGTAATACCAACAGAGTTTAAATAAATAGTGAGAGTACGTTGAAAAAAAGTACTTCCAATAGCGTCGGGAGTTATTATAAGTATCTTTTTTAAGTCATCCATAGCTACTGATAAAACTAGAAGATACAGTGGAATTCTGTCTTAACTCAATAAAAGAAGAGATAAAGTTTTGTGGTTCATAAATTTGTTCACATTTTGAACACTCAATCAAATCAAGAGGTTCTATCTTACCATTTTGAAACCATACCTCTTCTTCTTGAGAACAGATAGGACAGCTACTTCTGGCTCTGTGTATATACATTTTGAACTTTTTCGTAGTAGAGACCCATAGAGTGATCGAAGATTCCGTCGAAAAGTTGTCCTTTAGCTATTGCACGAGCACGACCTCTCCAACGGTCTTTAACACGCTGCCAGGGGGTCATCTTTCTAATATTACCATAGTGATTAATATAAACTAACTCACCATGATGACGATAAATAATTGGAAATGGAACTTTAGTAACAATGTCGTTATTATTAACAAAACGCCAGTGTTTAATTCCATCATTTTTCATTTCTTTGACGAAGGCGCGATTACCTACACGGGGGGAACCGAATGTATAGAGTTCGTGTGCGTCCAACCGACTAGCACATATGGTAGCTAATGCAGCTCCTAACGAATGCCCCGTACACGTAATTTTATACCCATCGTCAAGTTTTTGTTCGTCTATCCAACGAACAATATTATCATAGACTTTATCGAGAGCTTGTGCAAATCCAAAATGAACTAAACCCTTTTCTCGTGCAGGTTTTCTCCAAGCCTTTGCATCAGCTAAAATATCTTTCATCTCTTCAGGTTCGGTTCCTCTAAATACGATGAAGATTTCATTTGCATTGCTTTTACGACAAACAAAAGCCTGAGTACCGTCTTTATCGAACCAAGCCCATTCATTATATCCAATGTCTTTTAATAATTTTTCAACTTCGTCTCGGTCTCTATATACACCAAGAGCGAAACCTGCTGTGAGAGCAGCTTTTTTATAATCCATGAGGGGAACTCCTTTATTAAATTGCTTTGAAAACAGCTACCTGTGAAGGCACTCCTTCAATATAATAAACTTTTTCTAGTTGAATTAATCCTTCTTCTTCAAGAGTTAACGTAGCGTGTTTTACTCCATTAGAACCTTTATGTTTTGTATCTTTTTCATGCCAGTCATCATATAGTAAAACATTAACACCAAGGTCAATTGACATTTTACTATCAGCAATCACCCCCTCATAACTGTGATCACCGTCTACAAAAGCCATATCAAAAGATTTTCCCTCTAAAAGAGGTTTTGCTTTTTTACTATCAGAACCAAAAAACCTAAATCTATCACCATAACGTTCTTGTACAGTTTGAGAAGCCGGGACTGTGGCTCCGTGTTTGCAAATATCTACTGCTGTTAGAGTGACTTTTTGAGTCTTGTCCCATTCTAACCACATAGAAGCAGAACAGCCAATATTAAATCCTATCTCAAGAATAGATTTGATTTCGTAAGTATCATAAACACCCTCAATAATATGACGAAAGATTTCAGGGTCTTGTCCGTTACAACCCCAAAATCCTTCTCCTGATTTATGAGTATTTAAGATATAGTTTAGCCAACTCACTTTGACTTCATTTTCTTCAAAATAGCAGCCTGAAGAGCTGGTGGAAGTTTCTTTTGCGCAGGTGTAAGTCCATCAGTCTTCCTCTGCATCTTTCCATTCATTGCTTTTTTATTTTTTTGCATCGGCATTTTTTCTTCCTTTTCTAGCTTTAGTTAATATCTCTAAATCTTGTTGAATTAAAACTGGAACTGGAGTTGAATTTTCTTTAAAGATTGGATGGCTAAATAACCACTCTTCTTCAGGTCTTGTTTCATTCATGCGTTCCATGATTTTTTTAAGTTGTCTTCCGCTAGCATGTTTATGTATATACATTCTAGCTACATAATCTTCAAGGGGTAGGATTTCACTTCTCCATATTTGAACATCAATCTTTTGTTTATGCCAGTATGCCCTACTCCAAGGACATACTGACACTATTGACGCAAAATAAGAAGTCCAGTCAACGTTACTTACGCTTACCTCCGCCTCTTTTTCCACCTTTTTTCTTCATCATCATGACTTTCCTCTCTTTCCTAGATCTATTTTTTTGCCCCTATGAGGCCCTGATTTTCTAGCAATTAGCCCACGAGCGACAAGGCGGGCACGATTAGTAGAGCCAATCGACTTACCCGCCTTGTGCTTACGCAAAAGTTCCGAAATATTTATCTTTGGTTTTTTGCGACTTTTAGTTTTTGGCATATTTTAACCTTTTTTAACGATGTTCCAAACACCCCAAATAAGGGCGCCCCACATGATTATATCCATGAGAGCGAAGCCACCCCAAATTACTGCAACTGCAGCACCTGCTACAACTACACCATTATGGGTAGAGTTTTCTGAAATACGGTTTGTAATCCAGCTCATCCTCCGACTCCTTTCCTATGCGCTCGAGTTTTGGCTGCAATCTTTTTAGGTTGCTTTACAAACTGTTTACCAGCTTTTGAGCCTTTTCTCTTCGCACGATTTGTCGCTGCTTTTTCTCCGGACGATAAACTCGCCCAAGCAGCTTTCGGAAGGTAGCGACCACGTTTTTTACGAGGTTTCTTTTGCTCCTTCTCGTTTGAGTATTGCCATTCTTGTCTAGTCCAATTGACAAGCGACTGTTGAGTTGGTTTGCGGGCCATTAAATCTCCGTTTTGTGAAATACTTTAATTGTGCTGTAAGCAGTATTTTCTCTGGTAATGTGATTAGATAGAGCAGAAATGTGCCTATCAATTAAATATTCTTTAACTTCTATTTCAGTAGGTTCTCTGTTATATATAGCATAACCAAACTGATCAAGATGGGCATCTCTAGTCTCAGGATCGTCTGAACCATAAGCACCCCTTGTTGGTGCTCCAAAAATTACAGCTGTCGAATGAATGTAATTACCATGACGATCATACCAAAATCTTAATCCATATTTTTGTAAAAATTTTGCAGGTTTGTTATAAAACCTATTAGGGTCTTGTAAGTCTATTAACCCTCGTTGATTGCTAACAAGCACATCCTTATATTTTTGCATAAACCTGTCTTTATCATCTACTAATTCTTCTGGGTACCCTCTATCTTTACATCTAAAAATAAATTGTATGTCTCGGTGTTCTTTGTCCAAAGTAGCAGCCTGTACTCCAAAATAGGTATTATTAGTATAAAGTTTTAAGACATTTAATAAATAATGGTTTTCATCTTCGTATAAAACTTGATCTTTTAAAAAGCAGCTAGTGTCAAACTTAAAAACATGTTCATCTACCACAGCCTTTTCAACAATTTGCAATTTATTTTTTATAGCCACCACCTTTAGCCTTATATTCACGAGCTAACATCTGCGCCTTACGAGCTGACCACTGTCCTGGGGCTCCGCCCTTGCCTTCCCGCATAATCTTGTTAAATATTCTTTTGCGCAATGTAGGTTTAGTGTAAACTCCTGCTTGATTAACTTTAGATTTAGTTTTCTTTTTAGCGGGCATTTTTTCTCCTCTTCTCACCTTTTATCAAACGATCATAGTATTTATATTCGTATCTTAAATAGTAATCAATCATCTTATTAATACTAGGAGTAAAGTTTTTAGATAAACTTTTATGGTCAACATAACTAGTGTAAATATTTGTTCTATCTTTAATCTCAAGTAAATCACAAAGATAGTTAATATTATTAAAGTCAATGACTGATACAGAATCTAGTCCTTTATTTTTAACTGCATATGCTATATGAAGCCAAGGCGCAACATGAGTTGGATCATGTCTACAAACTGTATCAAGTAAAGTACTTGCAATATATCTATTAAAAGATTTAGATATAACTTCTATATCTCTCTTTAACTTCGCGTAGTGAATAGTAGGCCAAACAACATCATACCATTCTTGAGCTAATCCTGATACTAATCTCTCTCTTGGTTCTCTTACAAAAATTATTATTTTTTGACTAAAATCAATTTCTTCTAAAAAGTTAGCTTGTAAATCTACGGCCTCTAAACATTTACTAGTCAAAAACTCATTTGCATGTTTACCTGTTGTAATCACATGATACTTATCAAATTTAAACAAACGAAGCGGGATTCTTCTAAATCTTTCTAAAATATCATACACAGCTAGTAACTACGAATTACCTTACCTTTAAAAGGAGTCTTATCAGCACACCAGTCTTCTGGGTGCATATGTCTAGGACGCCTACCTGCTGGTTTTGAAACCATTCTACCTTGAGGGGTATAAAAAGCACACCAATCTTGACGAGGACGACGTTTAACGGAAGAACTCATTGATTTCCACATTTTCTCGCCAGAAGAAGACTTTACATATTTACGAACTGCCATAATTTCTCCATAAAAAAAGAGGGTATATCTCTATACCCTCATTATACGTTAACGGTGTTTAGTGTCAAAATAAAATTTTATCTTTTATTTATTAGCATACCTTCTATAACCGTGATGATGTCTTGAGATAAACGAAAATTGTTTCCATCACTTAAGTGATGGAGTGAATCTACTTCTTCACTGATAGGAGGATCTAGAGGATAAGAGCAAATTAATGTTTTACCATTAGTAAAGCTATATAAGCTTTCGGACCAATACAAATGAAGACAAGGAAAAGTAATTAACTCATCCCATTTCTTATAAAAGGACGAATTCATTGGTAAATTATGAAGTCCGAAAAATTTATCTGTTCTGCTAGGATGAGAATGAAAAATTATAGTGAAATCTCTATCTTCATTTTTAGTCTTAAAAAAAGTATAGAAAATAGACTGCTCTGAAGCACCAGGAATGCCCCAGTTATATTGAGTAGCACTAAAATGATCACACACTTTTACAGTCCAGCTGGGTGAAGCATAGTCAGATAAAGCAGCAAAGCTATCACCAAATATAAAAAACTTTAAAGGCTTATTATTACCGTAAATTTTAGGTAAGGTAGTTAAGTTAAAATTATTATGCTGATAGCTTATTTTTATCATAACCTTTTAGTGATTACTACTTCTCCACTATAATTCTGTTCTTGTTTGATAAAGTCATAAAAACCTTGAACAGCTACTTCTTTGAACTTTGCTTCAACGTCAAAATCAGCATACTCAAGCATAGGTACATGATTAGCCATTAAATGCTCATCCCAGTATGTTTCAGAGTGTGCGTTAGGCTTCATCCAATAGTCTGAATTGTCGGGGTGGAAGGATTGAGATTTGTGGAACAGCGGGCGTACTCCTCGCCAGCTTTTGACAGCTTCAATGAAGTAGTCACTTGTGTGGGTGATATGATCCACGTCTCGAACTTTCCGATTGACTGTTTTCTCTCCCAATTTAACCTTTTCCGTTTCAACCATTCTATGGCAGGCATAGTGGTGTGTGTCAAGTGTGCAGCGTATGGGGATACGCTGGGCAAGTTCAAGTGTGTGGCGGATGTCATAGCCATTGGGTTTATCTTCGTTTTCAACGGATAAGCAGCCTTGGGCATAATCGGAAAGGTATGGGAAGTGGGTGGCGAACCGTTTAATACCATCTTCGTGTTTTCCTCCATAGAGTCCTTGTAAGTGAATATTCATAGAAAAATCTTCAGCAGGAAGTTCCATATACTGACCGTAAAGAGCATGATACTCTAAATCTTCAATAGACTTCTCTACCACATCCGGTTTATTTGATGCAAGCACAGTGTACTGACCTGGATGAACTGATAGACGAACAGAGTGTTTTTTAGCTGCGCGACCAGCTCTAGCAAGAATTTCTTTAAGCTCATCTCTGATTTCATCATACCAATCGTTAGTAAAATCAAGAGTATAACAAGGAAAGAGTTCAGAAGAAATTCTGAAGGCTCTTAAATTGATAGGTTGATGAGGAAAGTAGTTTTCTAGAGCGTCAACAAGTTTATTTACATTTGATAAAGCTTTAGACTGAACACGTTCTTTGCCTCCCTCTTTCAAGGCGTAGGTTTTTGTAGTAGTTCCGATATTATAACGTTTTGCTAAAGCTTTGTCATGCCATTGACAACATTGAGCGATACGCCAATCGGTTTGTGATTGATTGAAATATTCCATAGAAACTCCGATGATTTTCTATATTCTAACTCATCACAAACCGATTAGCAATAAATAGTTACTTTTTCTTGAGAGCGTCAGCTCCAAAGAAGGCTGATACTAATACTGCAATTGACGCAAAGTATGTAGGTGCAATATCAGCAATTAATCCTGCAGCTGTGTCTAACCCTAGTAAAGAAGTTACTGCGATACCGATAGGATAAACTAGTAAGCCAGCAAGAGAGAACCATGCCATCTTACGAATAGCGTCTCTTTGAGCGTCAGCATCTTCCATTTCTTTACGTTTGAACTCAAGATACATCTTGTGTTCTTCTTGAGATACAACTCCATCACCGTTTGAATCGGCAGGGTGAAAGCCTTGAGGGGAATCTTCGGCCATTACTTACTCACTTTTGGGGCTGCTTTTGCAGCAGGTTGTGGAATAGTTTTTGGTTTTGGAGCAGGAGCAGCCTTAGCAGCTTTAGCTGGTTCTGCTTTTGGAGCAGGAGCAGCTTTTACTGGTTCTGGCTTAGGCTCTGGTTTTGGGGCTGGAGCAGCTTCTGCAGCTAACATTTCTGCCTCACCAACACCATATCCTTGACGCATCAAAGCAGCTTTTTCAGCAGCATTTGGGTCAGCTTCTGGGGCAACATTGAGAATTGCATCAATCTCACCAAGTCCGTAGCCATGTTTCATGAGCCATTTACGTGCTTCATGGTCTGACATTCCTTTAATTTCTTCCATTAGTTTCTCCTTTAAAAAGCGTCTTGATAGCTTTTTTCATCACTATCTGTAGCTCTTGTTTTTTCTAGTTGTTCTATACGAGCTTCAAGCTCATCAATCTTCTTTGTGACATATGGATACTTTTTTCTCCATGCATCGGTCGGTTGTTCTAACCAAGTCCAACCATATCTCTCTACAAGATAATCAAGTGTTTGATCTAGTTTAGCATAACACCACAGACCAGCACGGGTATCTTTAAAGTATGCTAAAAAGGCTGCGCCAAGAAGTGAGCCTCCTATGGCTGTATAAATCCACAGGGTATCTTCGAACATTCTCGCAATCATATGTTTTTCCTAATCCATCTAAAAGCAGCGTAAGCAACAAGTAAAACTATGATTGTTCCGATACCGTCTACCCAAGATGTTTCATTCATAGCATAGATAAGATCTGCTGTAAACCAATCCATTATTTAAACTCTACTTTTAATTTTCTTGCGAGCATCTCTGTCATTTTTAATCCTATCTTTTAGTTTTGATACACCATAATCTTCATGCTTGACGTGCATCAACTGAGGTTGTGCCATTGCATTAGCAAGAGGACTATTCGGTAGGACACCAAGAGGTTTTTGTTCCGCCATCATAAGGCCTCGCAAGCCCAGAGTTGATTATTTCATCTCTGTAAGATTTTCCATCTAAATACACATCAACCAACACTCTGCCACCGTATTTATCCCACTGTAGATTCGCAAACTCTATAGTTTCCGCTTCGCGGAACATACGATTGGCAAACTCTCTGCCCTCATACGCTAGTCGCTTTTCATCGTCACACTTTGCACGAATCTCTGGAGTATCAATGCCTAATATTCTTACACTCATTTTTTGAAGAGGTTCTGGGAGTGAAGGGGCTATAACGTAACAAGTATCGCCGTCATAGCATACGTTATCACGAAACTCTCTCATCTGTAAAAAATCATCAGCGACAGCAGGAAGTGTAAAAAAGATCAACGGTACGATATATTTAATCATTAGTCAACTCCTGTACCTGGTTCTACAGTGTCTTGTCCGTCTATTAAAACTAAATCAAATAAGGCTCCACAAGCTGGAGCTGATGCTGTACCTATGGCTCTAATTTCAATATCAGTATTAGACGCGAGTCTAATAGGACAGTTATATTCATACTGTGTTGGTCCGTCCATTTGACCAAACTGACCTATAGTTCTAAACGGTCCTTCATTAGCAGGATTACCGTCAGCTATTCTTGAAAGAATACGAAATACTGCTGGTTGACCAGTTTTGTTAGAAGTAAATTGAACTTTTTGAAGATATCCAGTTTTATTAGCTGGAATTGTGTACAGAGCCATTAAAGTTTGCCCTTGTCCAGCTGAAATCCGAGCAATGGTATTGCTATGAGTTTTGATATCAACCGCGTTCACATTTGTAGTACCTGTGTTAGCGGTAGTCATATAAGCTCTAAAAATTCGTGAATATTGATTAGCTGACGCAGCTCCATCAACTGTGATAGTATCTGTTGCTAAAAGAAAGTTTTCATCTAAACCTTGAATTGTTACAGTAGAAGCCGAGTCTGCAGCATTTGTAGTGGAGTGAGCGGTTGCTGTGCCTGTTGCGGAATAAGAATAAACATTAGATCCGTCCCAGACAGTTTCTTCAGAGACACCTACCCCAGTATTCCAACCAAATTTGTGTACAGATGAGTGATTTGAAATATGCCCACGAGCCAACTGAAGATGAAAATCTTCAGTTTTACCTGTATCAGTGGCAGAGGGGTTTTGGAATTGAGCCATTAGTCGTCCTTTACAAGTTAATTTTTTATAGAATAACCTTTATTTTAATGTGTGTCAAATTAGTTTGCTAAAGGATTGTCAAGTGCTCTTTGAAGCTTTTTTGAGATGCGATCATCTAGCTCATTTAACTCACGTTCAACCTTTGCTTCAAGATCATCCATTCTATCGGTGCTAGATTCTTGTAGTCTATTAGCTTTTTCGTCATAATCATTCTGTAGAGCATCTCTTTTATTCTCAAAACGTTCTTCTGCGTTTTGGACTATTGCGCGAACTTCAGATTCTACTTTCCTTACTTCATCTTCTACTCGATCAGCAGTCTTTTCAATAGAAAGAATATCATCCCGTAAATCACCCTTAATATCACGTGTGTAATCAACAGCTTCTTCTAGTTTTGTTTCAATTACTTCCATACGTTGTTCAAATGCTGCAATTTTTTCTTCATACTCTTGCTGCTGTTCGACAAACTCAATTGCTTGTTCTACCTTCTGATACATAAGGAAGCCGCCATAGAGTGCGCCTATTACAGATCCAAGAACAGCAACAAGTGCTGAAACAGTCATAAAGGTTACTTTGATACCAAGAATACGAAACTCTTTGTTTTTAAGGTTCTCGATACCTTCTTCCATGTTTTCAAGTTCTTGCCCTAGATCTTTAGTCATATCTTTCTCCTAAAAACACATTGATAAAAAAGATTGCATTGTTTGTAATCTTACAACGAACGGAAGTGCTACTATTGAAATGATAACAATTATACCATATATTATCCATAAAGAGCTATCCATTTACTCTGAACTTTCCTGCAAAGCTTGAAGCTTTGCCAGTTCAGCTTCAAGTCTTAAAATTTCTAATCTTTTCTTTTTAAGTTCTAACTGATAAAGAGTATTACAATTAACACGCTCTTTAGGTCCGTCTAAAGGAACTATAACTCTCGCATACACGCCAACATCTCTGGAACTATCACCAGAACCACCTGCCAAAGGTGATTGGTAGTTATCAATAATACCTGTAACGCCAAACTCAAATTGAGTAGATCCTCCAATTGCGTTTGAACAATCTAAATCTCCAGCACGAAATTTGTCAGAAGCATAGTTGCCCTGAGCATTGGGTAGTTGAAGATTTAAAGAACTACTTTCTGCAAGCACTTGTGTAGCAAAAAGCAGATAGAAGAGTGTAAAAACAACTCTCATTAATCATCTTTCTTAAACTTTGAACAGATAGTTGACGAAATCATAGTTGTCGGACCTGGGTTCTCTCGGGTACGTGATTTAGTGCATACATAGGTAGCACGGCTCTCGTCTTTATTTCTAATATACACTGAAAATCTAACACGTTCAAGATACTCTAACTTAATTATTTTATAAGAAGTGACAAAAGGGACAGGATTGAAATCAGAATCAAAAACCCCGACCTCATAATACTTTACATCGTTTCTTTTATTAAATACTTCAAGCTCTGTAACCAAGACTCCATCAACATAAGACCGCTGTAATTCTGGATATGTTGGAGTCATATCATGAGCATTTACAGCGGTGCTTAATAGTATTGCTAAAAAAGAAACTAAATATTTTTTCATTATTGAGCTACACAAACAGCCTCTACAACAGCAGTATATGTACCACCAGGAAACGCTTTATTTCCTCCATTTGTGACAGTGGACGAAGACTCAAACCAAGTTGAACCAGTCGCGGTTAAATCATATTGAGTAGTTTGTCCAAAAGTAACTTTGTTAGTTTCATATGAACCCATATTAGTAGAGTCACTCATAGCGCTCACAGAAGTAGAGCCAGTCCATGTAGTAGTTTCAGTTAAGGACGGGCTTTGTGAAAACGACGTTGGGGTAGTAATTTGAGCATAATAAGCATCTGCCAATGTTACGTCGTATCTTACGATCGGTTTTACACCCCCATCAGCAGGGGTCGTAGTCAGAGTATAAGCATTTGGGTTACCGTATACACCAGGAGTATCTGTCGTGATTACGCATCTCGACTGAACACTACCAGTTATAGGTACATCCTCTGCGTATGCACATATCGATGTTAACAAAAATGTGCTAGTTAAAAGTAATTTTTTATACATTTTTTCTCCTAGTTGTACTGCGAGTCTATCATTTTTTCATGCAGTAACTGCTGGGCTAATCCATTTCTTAAGCCTTGATTATTATCTTTTATGTCTCTGTCCACTAGTTTTAAGTTGTCTTCATAAACTCCACCAGGGATAGTAGTTTTAAGATAAGTATTATTAAGCGCTGTTTGCATTGCATTATTCATAGCGAATAACTGTAAATCTTGTGCGATTAGCAGTGCAGCGTTAGTGTCCGCCAAAGCCTGTAGTCGGTACTCTCTTTTACGCTTTTCTTCTTCCTCTTCTGCTTCTTCGTCAATCTCTTCTATTGTTTCTTCATTCTGCTCTATAGTTACTTTTTCTTCACTACTTAAGCTAACATATTCATCTTCTGTCGCATCATAAATTGTAGAAACATCAATTTCAGGTATATCAGGTATGGGGGTTACATAGCCTGGACAAAGAGGACTATGTTGAGGATCATAACAAGGATCTACTTTATAGGAATAAAGAACGGTAGGATCCTGTACTGACACATCGCCCTCGGTTTCAATAGAACCGTCACCCCAAGCTGCTCTAGGTATGTTTGGAATAACAGGAACTACTTTTCTAATCTCTTGTCCGCCAAGAGAACCTGCGTTCCACTCATCTGTCTCTCTAAAAATATAACCAGTACCATCGGCATTTTCGTTTTGTACATGAACTTTGCCGGAGTCATTTACATCTTTTTGAATGGTATAGTTATAAATGATTGTGTTTATATCTAATCCAGGAGGTTCAGGTAACACATTATCCATACTCCAAGTATTACCATTTGTCGCAGCGTTACCTGTCACTCCAAAGTATGGCGTTACAGTTTCAGAGTAAGAGTAAGATGGAGAGAATACCAAGCCCGCCATAAGTAACAGTCTCTTTAACATCTTCTTGCTCCTCGGCCATATATTTATCTTTTTTAGTATCCTCATGAGATTCCCATCCTATTTTTGCTTCAGCGCCGATTTTACCGTCATAAGGACAAGGAGTCCCAGCCATCATCATTGCATTAAATACGTTTTCATCCTGGCACATAATAGAGACAGCAGCAACTTTCATACCCATATCATACATAGTCTTTGCATTTTTAAGTCTTAAACAGTTCTCTTCTGTAAAGGTTGTCCCAGCAGAGATACCAAGAATCTGTGTTTGCACAGCCCCAGCAACACCGATTGTACACAGATCACTATTACTATTAGCTCCGAGTTGTGGAGAAATAGCAGAGGGAGGAGGAGACTTCACAGTAGTAGTCATTTCACCATTTGTTGTGACAGTGCTGTTAGTAGTAGACTCTGTTACTACAGTCTGTGCTGTAGCAGAAGAAGTCATAATCGAAAGTAGTATAATTAATTTAAATAAGTTTTTCATATATCTCTCAATAAACATTTAAGTTATTTTCTTTGTTAATGTATTTAGGAATACAATAAGCAGTAACTCTATCTTTCGGATTTATAGACTCTATTGAACCAAAATTACCAAATCTTTTTGATAGCTCATTAGCAAAAAAGTTACAATCAACAACATTGTAAAAATACATGTCTTTTGAAATAACCCTACGATCATCACCTGTGCCTAAATAAACCATAAGTAAAAATACGTGTATCATATTGTCAAAGATTTTAAAAAGAATACAAACAATACGATCAAAGATAATCCTACGACACTTGCTAGTGATATAGCTGCCCATTCTATGAATTTTTGTCTTCTTTGGGCTTGATTATATAAAGTTTCTTGGCGTTGCTTTCGAATCTGTCCTTCCATTCGAATCAACTGGTCCCATGCCGATTGACCCATAGTCCAAGAAATATGCTGTCGTAATTCTTCACGCATCTGCTCTGCCTTCTTTTTAGCAGCAAATATTTCTATTGCCTCTTGTTCGACAGATTTTCCAGCAAATAGTTTTTTAAATATAGGAGGATTTTTAGCGAGTCGCTCTGCTTCAGATAGATCAGACATAGCACCCATCCACCTACTTAGGTCACCTGCCATTTGTTCAATGTCTCTACCTACTTCAAAGCCTTTTTTAATGACTTTGAAGGCTGCAGAAGCAGTTGCTACAGCAGTCATTGGATCAAGCATTCTCTACCTTTCTAGGAGAGAGTACTTATGGATTTTCTTTATCTGATGTTTCTTCATTTGGGGAACTCTCATCACTCACAGCTTTTTCATAGTAGACAATAATTTCTTCCTGTTGATTCAAGAATCTTCGTATATCAGCTATGTTAAGCGCTAGATTTTCGTAATCTTTCATTGAAAGGGCGACAAAAGCTAAATTACCATATTTTTCTTCATACCAAGTCAAAAACTCATCAACGTTTTCTTTTGTGACTACGTGAACTTGAGTATCAACTAGTTGGAGCGGTTTCGGTCTCGCTACTGTTGGTATCTGGACTTTCTCCACCTTGGTCACTACTTTCACTTCCGGTTCCGGTTTCCCGCTGCAACCACTCAGGAAGAGGGTAGTCAGTAGTGTTGCCAGAATCATCCATGAAGCCGCGCCATAGTTTTGCAGTTGCGCCATTCATCTTTCCTTCTAAAGTTTTAGCATCTTTCAATGCCTCTACAATTAAGTTCATGCGACTTAATTTACCGCGAAGCTCATCGCTATAAGCCTCTGCTTTCTGTAAATCAGCTTGAAGTTGGTTATTAAGTTCCCCTACTTTAGCCATCTCACCCTGAACAAGAGCAAGACTAGATTCTGCTGTGTCAACAGCTACTTCAAGTTTAGCATTATTTTCACGAAGCACAGCAATACGTGCTTGAGAGTCTTGGTAATACCAATAAAAAACTCCCGACAACGCAGCCATTAAAAGTGTCATAAGAATTGCTAATTTAAGTCCCATAACATTAATATATGCTATTAAAATTTGTTTGGCAAATAAATTTAACTCGAATGCTGCAAGATGACAAAAAATTGGCACTGTCAAAATTTTGACAGTGCCGTTAGTCATAATATTGACGTGGTTTATAACGATTTACCGCAGTGAGGGCAGGACGAAAAGGAAGTTGATTCTTTTTCCATATCCTTAAGGATATTACGAAGTTTTTTTGTTCGCTTAAGTTGGTCTTTTAACCAATCTTTACGTCTGTCAGATTTAGCTCGTTTAAGTTCTTTTTTTATAGCTTCTTTTTGTTTTGCAAGCTTTTCTGCGAATACCCCACTGTATGACGTAATCATTTTAAATCAGCTGCTGTTAGTGCAGGGAGATTTTTCATCCGAGACTTCATCTCATTCATTTCAGCTTCTGGAAGTGGGATCATACCTGCATCCGCAAGCATACCATCTTCACCCCAATGCTTTGTCCACTCGGTCATATATTCCTTAACACCAGGAACAACATCGACATGTGCATGTTTTACATAGAAATAGAGTGATCTTGAAATTGAGTAGTCACCATCAGCAATTGCGTCAAAGGTGGGTGCACTACCATCAACAACGGCACCTTCAAGTACATCACTGTTCTGATCAAGATAAGAGAAACCAAAGATACCATATGTGCCTGTATCCTCTTGCAGTTTCTGAACAATTAAGTTGTCCTGCTCACCGGCTTCGATGTAGGCACCGTCAGTGCGCATTGCACGACAAACTTTAGCCTTTTCACCGGCAGCTTTTAGAGCTGCTTTAGCTAAAGCATCTTTTTTACAGTATCCTTTTTCATTAACCATTTCTACGAATGAGGCACGAGTACCAGAAGTAGTCGGAGGACCCATTACACGAATTGGAATGTTTGGAAGATCTGGATTGATTTGATTCCAATGTGTGAACGGATTATCAATCCATTCAGTAGTGTTCCAATCTCTAATCTCACCAGCAGGCACTTTTGCTGTTAGTGCTTTACCTAAGTCTGCTTTAGAGATGTTAAGAGGTTGTGCGTCTTTTGCGTAAGCAACGACAATACCGTCATAACCAACTTTGATTTCGGTAACGGCAATACCATTTGCTGTACAATACTCAAGTTCTTTTACTTTCATACGTGAAGAAGCATTTCCAATATCAATATATTCAGTGCCTATACCTTGACAGACGCCTTTTTTACCTACAGAGGATCCTCCTGATTCCACAACAGGTGTATTAAAAGAAGGATTATTTCCTAATTGCTCTGCTACGATAGTAGCAAAGGGCAGGACAGTAGAAGATCCTGCGATTGAAACATATTCTCTAGCATAAGCGGCGCTAGAAACCAATGAAGCAGCTACAGCTGCAAAGATAAGTTTTCTCATTTTTATCTCCCTAATAAAATGTGAGGACGTTGATCGTCCTCACTTTTTAAATTATAGCAAAAATATGTTACAATTTTATGACATTTAAAAAATTTGGCTCTGGGAGAAGGACTCGAACCTCCACGCCTCACGGCACACGAGAAACAATCGTGCGTGTCTGCCATTTCCACCACCCCAGAGTTGTAATTAAGCAGCTTTTGCTAATTCAAGAGTGTCTAAGGCAGCTATCATACGGGTCATTCCAATACCTCCTCCAACGCGAGGGAAGAAGTCAAACTCTAAAAACTTTTCTAATTCAGCTTCAACTCGCTCTTTGGTAAAAAGTTTATACAGTAGTTCACTGTACTCACCGTTAGTAATTGTATGGAAAGTATCTCGCATCATGTCAACATCAGTGCTTCTCTCTGCTGACCCAATTGTTTCCATGCCTCCAAGAATTACATCAATCTTTTTAGAGTGAACTCCGTCTTCATAACGACTCATGTTCCAGAAGGGAGAGGTCATCTCAGGAAAGTCCGTAATCATTGCAGAACCAAACTGCTTATACATAGCAGTTTCGTGTTCAGCTTCCATTTCGGTATCTGCACTAATACCAAAATGTTCCTGCCATTCTGCATATGTTTTCTCTGTTGGTTTATCAAACCCAAGATAATCACACAGCTCATATTCCATGGCCTTAAGATCATCAATCGTACCAGGGAATTCAAATTCAAACATTGGAAAGATTATATCATGCCTACCAGGAATTGCGTTTGGCTCCTGTCTGTATGAAGTCGAGACACAAAAAAAGCCCTCTGAATCGGGCTGGGATAACAGTTCATGTTCTAACCACATCTGGCCAGTTTGGGGAAGAGGCCAAACTTCTCCTGCGTAGTTATATGTGGCTACGTTAAAGGGGTCTTCACAAGCTGCAAGAATAGAGAGTCGATTTTGGGTGTGAACCTCTTTAAAACCTTTATCCATAAAAAAAGACCTTAAAAGGTCTACAGAGTGAGTGAATTTTGTGGGAGAAATTAGTTGAGTCATATTGTTTCCTTTCAACAGTTAAGATTGATTTATTGCACACAAATTAACCAATTATAGTTGAAAGATGAGCATAGTGCAAATTTATTTAATAAGACTATGCTATCATTCTCTATCAGTTCTCTCTGGCATCGTGAACAGTGCTTTTACAAAATCGTTTTCATAACTCGGATTTCTAGCAAACACTACCCATCTATAACCCATACCCTTTGTCCAAG
>Ga0213859_10000205_pt1 | contig 27673 bp, 25 predicted proteins | sample PICome_2_FD_160133 | JGI IMG/M metagenome (GOLD analysis project Ga0213859, IMG submission 160133) | Coastal seawater microbial communities near Pivers Island, North Carolina, United States - PICO304 | ecosystem: Environmental > Aquatic > Marine > Coastal | place: USA: North Carolina...
GCAATAAGAGCATCCAATTTTTCATTAGTTTGCTCCGATGCAGCCGCTATCTTAGATAACGGATCCATTAAGTCTTTAAGAGTTACTGCTGCCATTCAGTTTATTTATTTAAAACTTAGGCATGCTTATTTTAGGTAGTGAAGGAGTTTTGTATTGACCCATGTTTTTCTTCATAGACCTTTGCATGCTGTCCGTATTATATTTATCCGAATAGGATTGATTATTTCTGGACTCCTCATCATTCCTATCCTTCAAAATATCATTAAACATTTCTAAAGTATACTCATACTCATAGAAAGGCAGCAAATCCAGCTCAGACGGCTGGAGATGCAACTTTTCCAATAATAGAACTCTTACCTTAAAGAAGTTCAGAAGTGATATCTTGAACAATAAAGAGAGCTTTGATCCCGCCGGGAAAGGAAAGCGGAACGGCGACCTCCGCACCGCAACTTTGACATGGAAAAGTAAACTCAGGTTTAACTCCAATTTTCGCTTTTTCAACCAGTCTGTATACAAGTGAATACTTACCAGCGTTCCAACCTTGGAAATTTGTTATTGCAGAAAAGACTTCATTATCATTGAAACCTCTCCACTCTCTCTGTACATAAGGAAGGATAGCTAATGAAGACTTATCCCAACTTTTTCCTTCTTCTTCACGTTTTCTAATCCAACCAGTTACAGCTCTCATAACACCGATTGTTGGTGGTGCTAATGTAATCTCACCGTGGTTTTTGGTTGGGATAGTATAACATTTATTTTGATGATCATAATACTTTTCTAATAATTCATCTTGATCATTAAACTGTAAATTATTAGTTTTAAGTTCCATAGACTCTTGAGATTTACATGTTCCTGATGGGCAAGATTTTTTACCAACTGGCATCATTAATTTATTCTCACCGTTTTTGAATGTAAGTTCTCTAATAGATAAGATTACATAAATTCTATCTTCTTCAAGAATATCTCTATAAGATCCTCTTTGGTTACCGTACATTATTTTTGTACAATTTACAAGAATAGAATTTAATTTTTCATCTACATCCATTATATCATCTTCATTCAATGTAGAGAATTCTCTTATTTCACCAACCCTTGCGGCTCTAATATGAATTTCTAAATCTTCTCTGTAAAATTTACCAGCAGATGGTAAATTTCCTAAATCTAATTTAATATATCCGGCCAATGACTGAATCCTTTTTATCTCAGGATCATCTGGTGAAGTCATACCCATACCTTTAGTTGGATCTACCTTACCTAATTCTTTGATTGTGCCATCCTCGTTTTTCTTTACCGTAGCCTCCGTATCTTGTATACCTTCAGCTGCTTCAAACTCTTTTTTGATATTGTCTTCGTGACTGCTCATAATTACTTAGTTTTTATTAATTGTTTTTCTGGTGCTGTTTCTTCTACAATATGCTCAACTATTAATTGTCTAACATATCTTGATACAGGCATCGGTTTTGTTTTTGTTTCCATTGATTTTTGAATGATGATAGTATTTAAATTGTCTTCATCTTCTGGAGTTAATAAGACTTGTAGTTTTTTTGTAAGTCTCTTTTTTTGTGGGATCATTTCTTGAACACTTTCATTATAACCATACTTAGGATTATCTGCTTTGAATTTTTTTATCCAAAATTCTAATCTATCCATAATATGACCTAATGATTCATCTTGTTCAAATTCTTCTAATGTAGTTTTGGTAAAAGATCTTGTTCCAAAATCTCTAACGGCTCTCTTAATGTATTTTCCTGTTCCTAAGTTATTAGGATTGTCATTAACAGAATAGCCTACATAAACTTTCCCATCTGTCTGGTTTTCTACTTTAAATATGGTCATGTGTTTATAACAATTTTTAGATTATGTATTCTATATTATATATTAGGGTAGTGACAAAAAAACTGGCCCTAAGGCCAGTTTTTCTAAAAATATTTATGGATTAAGCTCCAGCTCCAACATTTTCTTCAACCCAGTGATCACAACGGTAAGTCATTGATAATTCAGCAGGATCAGGAGTTTCATAACTTAATTCATCTACAAAATCAGGTTGTCCTGTTGGGAATACATCTTTACAAGTAATCTTTCTGAAAATATCACCTGCTCTGTTGTATTGTACAATAATCATACTTCCAACATAATCCTTCTTTAATCCCATTTCACCAGTTAATGGATCATAGATTAATTTGTACCAATTACGGAACGTGTTGTAAATGTAGTTTTCATTTGCTTCATTCAGGTTTAAACTGAAATTAATTGTGAGATCCAAGAATGTTTGTCCTGGCATACTTGCAAATGAACGGTCAGCAAATTTGTATTTCTGACCTACTGCATCTACAGAAGGGTTAAGGTTATTTAAACCTCCAATAGTTTTAACCTGCTCCAAAATCAATCCTGTATTATCACCTAGTGGACTAAATACAGTCACCTCAAAAAGGTTAGGTTGGATAGGTTCATATCTCTGACTGCTAGCCGTTGATTGTGTATAATGTGGTAGTGGCATAACTTATCTTATTTTTTTATATATTCATCTTTCTTTTCTTATTGGAAATTACCTGAGCTTATTGCACCTGTCTTAAGAATTGTAGTTCTTTGGACGAGTATTTCCATTCCTCTAACTGGCTCAATATAAGTATCTAAGATACCAACATTTTGATCAATAACTTCTGGCGGGTTATTTGTTTCATCCATAATGTTTCTGTAGTCATAAACTCCATCATCATTTTGAACAGTTGCCAGGAAGTTATCAGCAAGAGTTTTAATTTCCAACCTAGTTTGAGCTGTGTTAAATTCAAACAGATAGTTTTTAAGAATTGCTTCTATACCATCTTGGATGTAAATTACAACCTCTCTAACATTAATTGAGCTTAATGCAGATTTTGTAGTTTGCTGAGCAGTTTTGTTAGCAAAGATTGTTGGACCAGTTCCACTTTGGAATACAATTGGATTCAATCCAAATGGTTCTAAGTATTCTCTGTCCTCTTTTCCAAGATTTAATTCTAAGCCTACAACTCCAGTTCCACCTACAACACCTCTACGAACACCTGCCACTAATGACCATGGTAAAGCATTTTCATACTTTGCAATAAAGTTATTAGAAACATAACATGCTGGTGGTACATTTATATTCTTTCCTAAATCTCTCACCGTAATGAAAGGGTAGTAGAATGCGCCGAAGCTTGCACCTTGTGTTTGAGATGGTAACGAGTATCTAACTGTTGGATTCTTACTAAGATCTCCACCAGTAGAAATAAATCTAGAGGAAAGAGTTCCAGTTGCATCCAAGAATGTAGGATCTGTATTATTTTTAAAGTCCTTAGCCGAAGGTGCATTAATTATTGCAAATGCATTCTTTCTAGTTTGACAAAGGTTTGTATAAATTGCTTTAGATCCACTTTCAATACCGTTTCCGAAAGTATCTACGACATATCTAAAGTTAATAGTTTCTCTATCAGTTAATGCTTTAAACAGATTAGTTCCGTTAAGAGTACCGTTTAATATAGCATTTTGTCTTTCGTTAGTTCCATTAGGTACATGTTTAGTGTTATCTAATTTAAATCCATCTAATGTAAAGATATTTAAGTAATCAACCCATGCATCTATCGGATAGTATAACTCCACCTTTTTAACAGAACCTGCAGTAGAAATTGAAATTTCACTTTGAGTAGTTACTAATAAGGCAGTTTTACCTGCAGGGATTGTACTGTAGCTAGAATTAGTTAATCCTCCTTGTACAACATTTATTCTTGTTAACCTTGAATGAGGAACTGAAGCAGATCCTTCAAAGTGTACTAAGTAATTACCTACAATTACATCAGCAGCATCAGGGTTAGCAGCATCAATTAATACTTGGTTAGGCTTTAATGCCGGTTCTGTAATAGAATCTGCAAGTATATCAATTGAAACGTTATTTGCACCTTTCAGTGTTTGGATACCTAAAATATTAGCACCGTATGCAACAGCATCAGAGTTTAAGAAAACACCTGCACCATCCAAAGTGAATTGAGCATGTGGTGTTAAGTTAGTAAATGCATCTTCCTCATATGCAATAACCTGGACTACTGGTATATTATAAGCAGGGTCAGAGATTGCAATTTTATTAAGGGCAGCAGTAGGAACTCCTGTATGAATCCACCCATAATCTAAAGCATTAAATACCAAGAACGAAGTATATTGAGTTCCACTATCTAAGTATACTACCTCATCACCATCAGTAAGAGTACCGTTAGAGAATTGGCTGTATAATGTAGATCCATAAGAACCTATAATACCTGCAGTTGGATTAGCTAAAGGATTTTCATCAACTACGAATCCAAAATCACTTTCATTAATATATGTATATGTTGCAGCAGTAGAATCAAAATCAGATACTGTAATACCACCTACATTAGAAAGTAATAATGTAACAGTATTACCAACGACTTGGTGGGATGTTACAGGAACATATGTACCGGCCACCCCTGCTAATAAATAAGTACCTACTACAGAAGAAGTATTTGCAGTCATTCCAACGAATGCGTCATATAATGCATCTCCAGTAGATCCTTGTACTTGTATTTGAATCTCTCCACTTGAAACATTAGTAACAGAAATCAATTCTGATGTTTGTGTTACTGTGTTAGGTGTGGTTGCAGCTCTTGAGTAACTTAAATCAGAAACAATAGCCCCACTATAAGATAAGAAGTTAACATCATCCTGAAGTGAAGTTGCTTGAGTGTATTCTAAGTTATGACCGATTAAATCAAGTCCACCGGCAACACCGTCAATTAAAAAGTCTCCGCTAAATAAATCTTCATTAACAGTTACAAATAAACCAGTAGAAGCAGTATCAGCATTAACAACTTTTTCTACGAAAAGGTTATTACCGATAAGATCTACGAAATCAGGAATTAAAGATGCAGTATAAGTTGCAATTACATTAACTTCTGATTCATTAAAGAATTCAGCAATTTTTGTATCAGTTGCATCAGAATCAAATATTCTTCTTTGTAATCCTTGTGTTTTGTCAAAGTATGTTTGGAATATTGGATCCGCTACAAATCTTTCATAAGGTGTAGCAGAACTAAAGTCTCCACCAAAGTTTCCATCAATTACAAAAATATCAATCATAAAGTCAGATACTAAACTGTCTTTATCCAAGAAACCTGGAACATTAGCAGATCCGTACCATTCTTCAACAGTTACATTAAAACCTGCAGTATTAGCAGCTGATGCTTTTCTTGCAATTACAGAGATAGGATTTTGTCCTAAGTTTACCATATCTAATAAATCATTAGTTGTAGTAGAACTTAATACGTTTCTGTTTGCGCCTACATTATCTAGAAATGCGTCAGAATCTGGATAGAAGAATTTATCTCTGTTGTAAAATTTTTGATATTCTCCTAATGCGCCTGCATTGTTTTGTGCTTCTGGTGTTGCAGCAGTACCAAACTTAATGTATTCTACTTGGTCATCAGAATCTAAGTTAAGAAGATTAAGAGCTAAAATAGGTCCTCTTTCCAATGCTGCTAAACAGCTTCTGTGGAAAAATGAATCCTTTCTCTCCATGTTTCTGTCAATGTCGCCATATACTTGCTTAAAGAATGCCGTATCTGGTACAAATACAGGAGTATTGAAAGGTCCTGTTTTAGAGAAACCTACAATTAATCTTGTCTGATTCGCAGGAATACTAACTACTTGAGATTTGTCAAATTCAAATCTGTATGTTCCTGCAGCTTTAATCGAAGCGATTTTCGGATCTAGTGCCATCTTATATTATTTTTTTTATTTGCTTTTTTTATATATCCAACAACCTGTAACTTTTTATACCAGGTCATAGATATCATAATTGAGATTTCCTCCCTTAGCATCTTGTTCAAGAATAGCATCAATCTTGTCTTGAACGCTTTGGTCTGCCTCATCATGAATCTCTTCAGCAAAATCAGAAAAATCTAATGTAAAGAAGAATTCAGAACTATTTATACAAGTCATTATTAAATCATCATGACCTAATTGACCTGCATAACTTCCATTCGGCATTTTACCAAATGTAGCTGCTTCATATACAGTTTGTTTATCTTTTAGTATGATTCTATTTTGTGTAATGTATTTTTTAAAGTTTTGACAAAATATAGGTTTATTATCTTTTTTAACCTTTAGACCGAATTGTTTAGTACGAGCATCTATTCTATGTTTAAATTTAACCACGGCCTCTTCATCAAAATCATTTCTTTGTGGAAATACTGTTTCCATTCTTTTTATCAATTCACCACCAAACATATTCCATTCAATTATCATTTTTACATTTTCCGAATAAAATACATCATATGCTAAAATATAAAGAGATTTAGCAAATTCCTCAATAGTATGATCGTTGCTTCTAAATCTTCCTATTTGTCTTATTCTATAAAAATCAACAAAACTACCAGGTGATGTAACTTTAGTCCAATCTTTTTCATCCATTAACTCCACCTTAAAAATATTAACAATAGAATAATCACCACCTGTACCTTCTGCTATATCAACAGAGAATACCCAATAATTTGAATCTTCTTGGCAGTCTTCTATGTTAAAATTAGGATCCCATAATAAACCATCATATTCTACTTGCTCATCTTCAAACTCTACCATTTCACGATGTACAAATTCTAATTCACCCTCTTTTAATTTTTTAAGACTATCAGCTCCTAATAATAATGAAGAACTTGCAATGAATTGATTTCCGTACTGTCTATTGAAAGCTTCTTCACTTCCTAAGTTAGCAACCTCTTGCCTCATCCAAGCCTCGTCTCTCCCTGGTACATCCCACCAATCAACTCTAAATGGTGTATATTCACTCAACCCAGATTCGGCTGCTGAATAAATGTCATAAAATTTATTGAACCCATTAGGTGTACTTGTAATAATAACTTTTGAGTTAGATGAAGCAGATACCGTTGGGTACACGTTTTCATAAAAAGTTTCTACAAAGTTTTGAGGTATGTGCGCAAACTCATCCATGAATAGTAAGTGAATGGTAAAACCGATTGCCGCCTTCTTTGTAGTTGTTTGGCCAATAATTCTACACCCATTATCAAACTTGGAATTAAATACATCCCATTTAAGAACACCCGGTTTTAAAAAGAAAGGTAAATGTTCTAGTATAGTTTTTCCTTTATCGATAATCTCTCTTGTGGTTGCACCTTTATTTGAAAGTACTAATGCATTTTTATCAAAATTGAAAAGAACATACCATGCAATAAAAATTGAAGAACATATTGTTTTACCAACTTGCCTACTTGCTAAACATATATTAAATCTCTCTGCTTGAAATTGCCTTAACATTTCTTCTTGGTAAGGTCTTAATTGAATAGTCTGTAAACCATGATCGGTCATTACAGTACAATAAGTATTTGCAAAGTAAACAATATCTGTTGCACACTTTTTTATTTCCTTGATTTCATGAGGAGTATAATTAAAAACAATATTACCTTTTCTAAGATTAGGATTACCTTCATAGAATGGTGTTGCTTTAGGTTTATAACCTTCTTCTAAAGCAAGCATAAGTTGTTCAACACCTTCACTCGTCCATGAAAATGCCTGTTCAGCCTTTCCTATACTAAAATCAAATCCGGCACTAGGTGCTTGTGGTTTCTGTGGCATTTTCTTCTATGACGGCTAAAACGTGATTTATATGTAAGATTTCAAATTTATCTCCATCTAAAGTATATTCAGTTCCTTTGCCTATTGTTTTTATTATCTTATCACCTTTTTTAATTTCTAATCCATCGGCTGCTTCAATAACTAATGCCTTACGATTATACTTTTCTTCAGGGATCCACAATCCACTTTCAGTTTTTGTTTCTTGTGTTATTTCTTGAGTAAGAATGTAATCATTCTTCATCTTCATTTTCATCGACATCTTGTATATCTTCTTCGTTAATTGTTTCTTGTAATGCTCTCATCAAATCTTTAGTACCTCTAGATTTAACTCCTGATGATTTACTTCTACTATCACCTTCAGGGCTACCATGATAAACATCGATATCTCTTGAAGTCTTTTTAGCATTTTCTTCAATGGCAACCATGTACATTGTTTGGCTTTTAATAATATCTAAAAGAGTTCTTTGTAAATCACTAAGTACTTCAAACATTCTAGGCGATACATCACCTTCATTTATTGTGTCCATTAAAGTAGAAATAGCAATTTCACTATTTTCCATTTGTCTAATAAGCATACCTAATGCATATTCATCTAATTGTGCCTTAGCTTGAATATATTCATGTTCAGCAATAATTTCTTCACTTAAATAAAACTTAAGTAAACTATTCATTACCTTTTTAGCTTTACCTTTAGCCTTAGTAAGAGCGACTGCCTGTGTACCTTCAGCTCTAACTTTAGGTAGTTGTGGAGTATCACTTAATCCAGGAACCTCATCAGGTAAGTCGCTAAGCAGATCTCCAATACTATCTCTGAATTGATCTTTTGAGTTTTCTTCCATTAATACTAATTTGTATTATATATTCCAAGTTAACGGGCATCAGAAACTGTCTGAAGTAACAGTTCTGGTGAAGCATTATCTAATAATAAACTTAAATGAGTATCTTTAACAACGTACTGACTAAGTATTAATGTTTGTAATTCTTCCTCTATAGGTTTTTTCCAAATCCTAATATTTGTTAAATCTGTTTGGCTACCTAAAAGTTTCCAACTTAAATCATTAATTACATCAACTTCCGTGTATGTTTTAGATTCAAAGAATATTCTATTAAGCTTAGCAGTTCTACTAGGATTAATTGCCCCAGAAGTTTCAGGAGTATTATAAACATATAGGCTTAATTGTTTAGATGTTGAGTTTAAATTGATAACAAATGCATACCACTCATCTTTTAAGAATGATTGTGTCATCTTCCATTTGTAATACTTATCATTTATTTTCATAATAAACCAATTAGGAGTATATGTTAATGATACAAATTGTGTAGGAGGTAATAATGAATTTTCATATACCATAAAATTATTAGAAGCTTCTTTATTAAACTTAGGAGAGCCGGTTACGGTTACATTATCTACATAAGCTTCATCTAATGTAATTGAATTTCCATCTATTTTAATTATCTTAGCAATACCGTTATATGATTGTGTACCACTTATTGAAACCCAATCACCTACTCTTAATGCTTGCCCAAACTCAGGAAGTCCTCCTGTATTAAATTTCACCTTTCCATTATCATCTACTATTGACAAGATTAAAACATTATTTCCTATAGGAGTTTTATATTGAGGTCTTGCCCAGAATGTAAATGCTCTATCATCAGTTTTAGACCACCCTTGATTATATCTGTATTCTATTGCCTCTTCAGCAGTTCTCATAGAATCTAATTCATAATGATACTTTGAAATGATTGTCCATTCATTATAAACATTTTCTTCTTTTATGATTAATTTCTTATCTAAGATTCTTCTTACATAATCATTACATAAACTTCCGATAGTGTTATACTGATTAGGTTTTCTTACATCTTCAAATTCATCATTTCTTTCTTCTTCAAATTTATCTACATCAGATACTAAAGCCTTAGTATCAGTTTCTGCATTTTTACCTGCAGTAGTGTTATCAAAACCAACTGCGGTTCTCTGTTGATAAGGAACAAGACTTACTCTCCAATAAGAACCTGCATAAAGAAAATCATCAGCCTCAGCTATTGCATCAATTTCATACATTCTATTCATATACTGCTTAAAATATAAATAGTCTCTCATTTCAGGTTTAGCACCTAAACCAAACACTGCCTCAAATGCTGATTTTACAATATGAACTTCAAATTGAACAGGGAAGTCCATCATCAAAGGATTAAATTGAATCTCTCTAGTAGGAAGCTCATTATCAGGAATAAGAATTTTAACTTCTGCTTCCGATATTACATTAAATAAAGAATATTCTTTAAGGATTACATCTCTGCTTCTTTGGTCTGCTTTTGTCTTAAAGTAATCAACACAGAAACCAAATAAGTTAGAGGTAACCGCTGATAGTTGATCGTACATGGCAGATGCCCTACTTAAATCATAAGGATTCCATCCTTCGCCACAACAGTCTACTACTAAATTAGGTACACCTACACAACCTTCAGCTCCACACTCAATTTGAGGTACTCTACAAATTACCCCACCGTCTGTTACTAATTCTAATGCAATAGATTCAAATTCCAATGTGCCATCGCCCACCTGTTCATACCTATATTGTATCCAAAATGGTTTATTTGGATCTAATAATAAAGCCTCTAGATTCGCATTTGTAAGGGTGATATAATCAGAATAGGTGACACCATCAGTACCCCACCTAAATTGTTTATTGAAGTAAACACCGGTATTTTCACCTTTAGTAACATCAGCATATCCTATCACCTCAACAACGTCTTTGTAAGGTTCTTGTAAGCTGATTAATATAGCATCGCCATTGGCATTTGTCGTTGTTCCGTTAACTGCCATTTATTAAGAATTTATTTGTTGGTCTTCTGATTTTGTATTACCAGGTACCTTTCCCCAGATTTTATCTGCAGAAGCTAAACCTAATCCACCTAAACATATTACTGCAACTGATTGTACAATTGTAGGTTCTACTGGTTGATGGGTAAATAAGTTAATGAATAATGCCGCACATAATGAAAGGCCTGCAACTATTCCAATAAATCTTTTTGATGAAGGTGTACCTTTTTCGTCTCTCAGAAGTCCACTGACCCAATTAATTATCTTTTTCATATACAAACATTATTTGTTTATATATTCCATCAATAAGGTGTATAGTCAGTTTTTACTATTAGGATAGGATCATCCTCTTCTAGTTTAGGATCAATATGATCTAATATACCAAATGCATTTAATTTACCTTCAGCTTCCATTGAGGCTAAGATATCCATTATTGCGCTGGCTTTCATGTAAAAATAAGGTTTTCTTTCAAGGTACTTATTTTTCATAATTCTAAAATTGATCAAAGTTTTATTGAATTGATCTAACTCTTCTCTGCTTAAAAGTTGTGTTAAATCAAAAATACCTTCAACAATGCTAAAGTGAAAACTAAGTACATGAGCACCAGATTCGCCTTTTACTAATCTTGTATATTTTTTATCATCGTTAACTCTAAATGTTAAGAACTCTAAGTTTTCTAACCTTTTAAAAATTGACCATAAAAAGTATACTGAATTAGGCTTAATAGAAGGGTTAGGAACAAAACCAAATTCTTCGGCTTTAGATATTTGAGCTCTTATTCTCTTACTGGTTTTTACTGCATTAATAAATGAAGATTTCTTAACAGTAAATTCACCATCTATTTTGGAAAGGTTTTTACACTCTTTCTTTACTCTACTTATGATAATACTATCAAAGTAATCGTACTTAAATAATGTGAAGGATATGTGAGTAGGTATTCCTAACTCAAAAGTATTATCAATTAACATCACTGCCCATTTGTTTTTCTAATTTATCTATCGAAGATTGAACTTGTAATGGGTCGTGTTTTAGTGCTTCTTTATATTCTCTTTCTCCAATTTCATTAAATTTCATATAAAGTTCTAATGCCTTAGGATTAGGATTCCATTCCTTTGCTTTTTGTTTTGCAGACTTTTTTACTTTAGTGTAAATAAAACCTGGAACTCTATTAAACTTAGATGAAACTAAACGCCATGCTTCGGCCTGGCCAACTGGATCTATTTTAAGAGTATTAAAAAGATTAGCTTGAATAGGAAACTTAATACTCATAAATCTATTTGTCATAAATGAATTCCTAGACTTATCATAATTAGTTACCTTGTCCCAATGTTCATCTTTACCGAAAAGAACTTTGATATAATCAAATAATTTCATTGATTTATTTTATATTTATATGAAGAAACAAATAGATTGTTTAAAATATCTTATCTTGCTTTTTTGTACCTTTAATGAAAGACATATCATTTGAATCGTCTGAATCATCATCTTTAAAAAATGATGCCTTAAAAGAACTATCAGTTTCTTTTGAATATTCAGTACCTTCCAAAATGGATTTCATTGTAGAAATTTTCTTAAGTTGTAAACCTTTAAGATTCATTTTTGATTCTACTGATTTAAACATTTCATCAAGGATACCTTCTGGGATAGATTCAGCGGCAAGAACCATAAGGTTTACATTAGACTTAATATTAGAAATAATCTGCTCACGGCTCATATGTTTAGCATTCATAACTCTAACAGTCATATTAGCCAAATCAGTAACATACTCATCATTATAAAGATACATATGAGAAAGATGACCATGTTTTTCTTTAAACTCTGCAATAATAGCAGTTGCCTTTTTCTCACTAATACCGTATCTACGATTCTTTAATGTATAGTAATATGCAGGTGGTACATTATCACCAGCATCACCAGTAAGAACTTTACGGAAACGAAAATCTTCAGGGTCAACTTCAATAATAGATGCCTTTTTCTTACTAATCAATTCCTTAAGTAATTTTTTAGCTTGTGCCTCTGGTGAAACAGAAGTTTTGAGTACATCAAAAATATCATCAGATGCCTCTGATACTTCTTCAGTATTCATCCATTCAGAAAAACCTTGGTAAGTATATAATTTCTTATGAGCAGGCGAAAACAGAATAGTATGAGTATTATTGTTTTTACTCTTATCTACTAATTGAACAAGGTCTCTATCACCAGTAAACATAATTACTGATTTGTCATTAGCAAGAGATTCAGTATTCCATGCATACATAAGATCATCACCTTCGGCACCATCAATTTTAGAAATGATAACACCTTGCTTAGATAAAATGGAAATAAAATCAGAAGTAGCCTTTGAGAAATTATCCCAGTTAATGTTACTGTCTTGTTTACGATTACCTTTATAGTCAGCCTCAGGATAAAAATCCTTTCTCCACGATCTTGAATCTACGGTCCATACGACCCTATCAATAAGACCTTCAAATAATCTAATTTGGTATGCAAAGTCAGTAGCCAATTTTTTAACAAATGCCTGGACATCCTCGTCAGTACCTAATAGACCTTTCTTTTTAGATCTGCTTGGTATTACATATAAGGTTCTAAACAAGAAATAATTTCCGTCAATGACAAATGTATGTCTGCCGGTTTTTTTCATATTGTGTGTATTTTATTTAAATATAACAAGTTATAGTTTAGATTGAAAGTTATCATCCATAAATTTATTTTCTAATTCAATAGAATTTAAATCAGGATATTCTGTCTTCAGCCAATTAAACCTTCTAACCGCGTCTCCTAATGAATAATTATTAGGATATTCTTTTATAAGTAATTCTAAAAATTCTGGTGTCATGCTTCATTTACTATTGATTGCAGTTCATAAATACAGGCAAGCATTGATACTGCAGGATCAATTACTAATTGCCTTTGTGATTGATATTTGGCAACAGTTACAATAATCTGTGGGATGAATTGTGTATATGATTGCCTATCTTGTTTTATAAAATCTATAAATTCAGCACCTAAAGAAGAAAGCACATCATCAGTTCGATTTGCATAATTAGATAACATATATTGATAATTTTTTACTGGATCTGTTCCATCAATTACCAAATCATAAATATCTTTGTAAACCGAACTAAACTTTTTAATATCTTCAACACCTACAGTTTCTAAACCTTGTGATTTAAATCCTTGTAAAGTATTTAACATATTTCTTAAATCAGGAAACTTTCTTTTAACTAATTCAACGGCTGCATGTTTATCAATACCAATACCTTCATCTTTACATATTTGAAGAACTCTCATTATGTATCCTTTCATAATTTCAGTTTCCTCGTCTTTAGTAAAATCAAAATCAATCATTTCAAATCTTGATTGGATAGGATCTGGTACTTTATTAATGTAATTACATGTTGCAATAAATCTTGCATTAACATTAAATTGATCCATTGTTGCCCTAAGAGCTTTAAAGAACTGGTCAGATACACCATCAATCTCATCGAGAATAATTACCTTCATTTTTCCTGGCTCATCCATAATAGAACGATTTGCACAAAAGTCAGTAATACGATTTCTTACAATATCTACTGATGTATCTGTTGATGCATTAATATACAGATAAGGATGTTTAAAATGTTTCACTAATGCTTTAGCAGCCGATGTTTTACCAGTACCAGGACTACCATGTAAAAGCAAATGTTGGTAAACACCTTTACTTAATTTATCACCTACTCTCTTTGGAGTAATCAGATCATCTAATGATTGTGGTCTATACTTCTCAGTTAAAAGTATGTTTTGAATGTTCTTCATAAATTTAGATAGATTTATTTTTATATGTAAAAATATGATAAGGTTTCAATGAAATAAATAAAAAAAATCTACCATGAGGAGATCCAGAAAAATCAGAAAGGTTGTAAAAATTGAGCCTGTTACAATTGACTCTCAAAATCAACCTAGTATGATAAGAAAGGGACAAGTTTCAAAAAGAAGTAATTTGGTAAAAGTTCCAGCATCTCGTACTCAAGTATATAGACAAAATACCAAACCTAAACCTTATGTAACACCTAAACATTTTAAAAATGTAGAGCCTATTTGGAGTGGTGAAACTGTTTATCTTATCGGTGGCGGCCCTTCTTTAAAGGGGTTTGAATGGAATAAGCTAAGAGGTAAAAAAACAATTGCAATTAATAAAGCAATTAAGTTTTGGCCAGAGGCAGATGCAATGTATTGGACAGACGGTAGAATATGGACATGGTTAGAAAAAGAAATACAAGACTATAAAGGTTTAAAGTTTACTATTAGACCTAAACCTTATCCATCAGATGTACATATACTTAGAAGAGGTATTAAATTTGGATTAGAAAAGGCAAAGAATACAATTGCTCATGGTAATAATAGTGGATATGCAGCTATTAATTTAGCCATTCATTTAGGTGCTAAAAGAATTATCTTATTAGGTTATGATATGGGAAATGATGGAAAGAGCAGTCACTTCCATGATGGATATCCAACTAACGCGACAAGTGAAAAGATTTACAAAGATCAGTTTTTACCAGGGTTTGATGTTTTAAGAGATTGTTTAAAAGGAACTGGTATACAAATATTTAATGCATGCCCAACAAGTAAACTAAAAACTTTTAAAAGAATATCGATTGAGGAAGCATTAGCGTTTAGATGATCGGCGGACATACGTCATAAACTCCCTCTGCTCCCCTTTTAGAAGAGATCTACAGTGTTTGTTAAATTTAATGGACGAATCTATTATTCTTTGATCCACTCTTTTATTCCTTGAGTTATGTGCCTCTGAGCATTTTTTACAAACAAAGTTTTCCACCTTTTTAGAATCCATTCTTGATTTAATTTCTACTTTACATATTCCACAATTCCAATCTATTAAATCTGAATCTTTTTCTAATTCTTTAATGTTTGTAAAGGTTTCTCTAAAAGGATTCCAAAGTATACGGTTAGGATTTTTTTCATGCTCATTCATATCCTCAACTTTAAAGATAACCTCAAATGCCTGAGTATCAGAATCCAACCATTTAAGATAATTATTTTCTATCATAAATCGTTGCTTCAAAGGAGGCAGATTCTCCAATAGAATACCATGCCTCCTTTTATACCATCCAAAGTTTATCTTACGGACTTTATACATTCTTCATTAACCTTCTAAACTTTTCAGAAACAGATTCTTCAAGCGGTTGAAATGATTCTTTAGGTTTTGATAAATTTGCTAATTGCTTTTTAGCATCAGCTTCCTTTTTCTTAAGTTCAGCAATGTCTTCTTTACTATCTTCAATTGCCTTTTGTAATTTTTGAACCTGTTCTTCAGAACCTCTACCAGTTTTTAAATCTCTTTTAGCTTGTTCCAAATCTTTAACGGCTTTATTCATAGTAGTTCTTTCAGCTTCTATGTTATCGTTAAATGCTTTAATATCAGCTTCCAATTTTGCACCAGGATCATCAGGAGTTTTATCAAGATCTTGAATCTTTTTCATTACTTCTCCAATGTCATTACCAAGACCTTGTACTAATTCACTATTACCTTCAGCTTTAGCCTTTTTCTGTTGTGCTTGTTTAAATTTAATTTCAGCTTGCAGTTTAGCCTTTTCATCATCACCATCTTTAACTGCATCATATGCTGCCTTTGCTTTATCTACTTCTTTTTGTGCATCTTCCACAGCTTTCTTTTTAGCATCACCTTGCGGATCTTCATTTTTACCAACATCATCTACATCCTGGGTAGCTGGTTCATTCTTTTGTTGTGGCTCATCCTTTGCGGTAGATTCATAATCTTTAAGATCATTTTGAGCATCAGCGGCTCTTTTGTTAAGTTTTTGAATTCTAACTTTTAATTGTTTAGTTTCTTCGGCATCTGCTGCTTTAAGTGCAGTTTCAGCTGCAGCTACATTTGCTTTAGTTGTTGCTAATGTTACCACCGTCTTAAGACCATCTGTTGTAGCCAAATCTTTCATTCTTTGACTAACAGAAGCTGCTTTATCTTTAAGTGCCTGGTTCTTTGCAGCATTAGCAGCCTTAAGAGTATCCATTGCTTTTTTATCAATGTTACCTTTAGATGCTTGCTTCTTCTTTTCAAAATCAACGTTATTTAAAGCCTGTTGTACTTTAGCCTGTTGATATTTCTTAGCATTATTTTTAATCTTTATAAATTTAACAGGACTACCTAACGCAGCTCCAATATTTTCGTTTACAAATTCATCGTATGATTTTACTTTTCTCATCTCTATATTTGATTTTTTTATATATTAGAGTTAACAAAACAAAAAAGGTCCGCCTTTCGGCGAACCTTTCTTAAAGTATTTATATACCTAAATAGAATTAGATGATATCTACACCAGTTCCGAATGCGAAACCTAATGTGTAGTACATAGTCTCTGGGTGGAATCCAGCATCTACTAAAGCGAATCTAGATTTAACCGCGATTTTAGGAGCCATAGTTCCTTCTGCGATTGTCTCAACAGATTCAGCCATTAAGTAAGGCATGAATACTAAACCAGGAGAGTTACCATCACCTTTTCTACCTACTGCAACTCTGTAGTCAGTCCAAGCCATGTTTGGATCAACATAAATAGTTACACCAGCCAAAGCACCGATTGGGTAAAGAGAACCACCAGCTTGGTTGATTGTATTAGAAAGTGGGTAAGGTACGAAACCTGCGATATCCTGAAGTGCCGTAGCAATTTCTCCAGAACATACTGCGAAAGTAGCAGGACCTCTTCTTCCTCTTGTTGCGATCAAGTTAGATGCAGCAAGAATTTTAGTATACAGTCTTCTTTGTAATGAACCTTGAGTTTCACCACCTGATCCAACTAAAGTATCAGCTGTAGTCAACGTGATATCAGTATTAGCACCATTACCTGGTCCTAAGTTGATAGTAGTCGTAGCAGCACCAGCAGTTACATATGAAGCAGATAAGTTTAATCCGTCAACAGCATTTACATTATTTGCATTTTGAGCTCCATTTCTGAAGATTCTATCCAAGATGTATTTGTTAATAGACTGAGTTAACTCATTCACCAATACAGCTTCTACTTGAGCAACTGCATCGATACCGAATTGCTTAAGGTCTTGAACTTGTTCTCTAGTCACAGCAGCCGCAACTTGGTAAGTTTTAGCAGCAACAGACTTGTTGAATAAGCTTAATCCCATGATGTTATCTGGAGTAGCCTCACCAACACCTCTTTGGTATGGATCAGTACTGTCGATAGACTCAGTAAATGTAGGAGCACCTGCTAATGGGTTGTTAGCTTCAAACGCATTACCAGAGAAACCAGGAATGTGGTCTTCTAAAGCTTTAACGTATTCAGCAGCACCACTCCAAGAACCAGCAACATCACCAGTTCTAGCGATAAGAGCATCATAGAAGTCTACACCGTTAGCAACAGCTTCGTAGATAGCCTCGTAACCTTCTTCGCCTTGAGCAAAGTTAGAAGTTACTGCGCCGTTATCTAAAGTACCGTTACCTCTTACACGGAAGATTGAGTAACCGTCAATTCTAGATTTTCCAACGAAAGTTAATTCGTAAGATGCAGCTTGGTTACCTGTTCTTGCAGCAGAAGATGCATAGATAATATCATCTACAGCTAAAGCAGCAACACCAGATGCCATTGACAATGGAGCTTTAATTAATAAAGGAGCAGAATCGGTAACTTTACCACCAGCATCTGTTACTCTACCTCCACCGTATACAAAGTCTAAGTAAGTAAGAACTCCCATAGGACCTTGCATTGGTACAACAGGTACTAAGTCTAAACCTACAGTCTGAGCAGCAACCTGCATAGCAAGTGGCAACAGAGAGAATGGTCTATCTCCAGAACCTGGAGTCATACCGTTGTTGAAGTTGTTCATTGTAGTAGGATCGCTTGGGAAAGCCACTGCGTTCATACCTTGAACATTCATGTTAGGATTTAAGTGTACAGTATTATATACACTCTCATTAAGGTTGTGGTAGTGGCAGTACTTAGACATCCAAGATAACTTAGACTTTTCAGTGATACCAGTAGCCTCCTCAATGATAGGGCCCCAGGTCTTTTGAACCTCAGCCTCGTTGATTAATTGATTTGCGTACATTTTAGTATTTTATTTTTTGCACTTTTTGTATAATCTATCTTTAGTTCTTTGCTTCTTAACTATAAGATTGAATTTCTTTTTATTTCCCTAAATTAAATTTAACTCTGTTGATAAGATCCGCAGCAAAAGATTCATTCACTAATGGCTCTTCTGTATTTGCAGCTTCAGCAGCAGTTTTACTTTCATTAATAGATTCTGTTACAATTTGAGTATCTCTAAGATCTCTTGTTGACCAGAAGTTATTAATTCCGTATTGATTATTTACAGGGTGGAATTTAGATTCCGCGATGATTTGAGCCTGGCGAGCTTCAGAGAGACTATCCCATTTAGCTTTAAATTTCTCAGGCATATCATCAATTATATTTAATTCTCTTTTCTTTTCAATGAAATTAGATTCCCAAATATTTTCTGCTTGGATAGTAGACATAATTGGTTGAGCATTCATTGACTCTACAATTGCAGTTTGCTTTTCTTCGGATAAAGAATTGAATTCATTCTTTTTGGCCTCTCCTAAGAAATTCATAAAATGCATTTCAGATACATTTTTAGTTTCTGCAGCAGCAATTAATTTATCTAATTTTTCAGAGATAGAATCTTTGTAATCTTTACCTTCGTGTTTCTTACCACAAGATTCATACATTTCTTTCATTCTTGCCTTATCACAACCAGGATACTTTTCACAAACTTGTTCGTATGTCATTCCTTCATCAACCATTTTTTGCATTTCTTCCATAGTTGGCATTGCACCTTCTTTATACATTCCTTCATTAAGAACTTCTCCTTCAACAGAATTTAAGTTTTCTGCAATGTATTCAGAATATTTAATACTCTTTTCAAGTCCTTCACCAAGGTATTCAGAATAAGCAATGTTTTGATCAACCTTTTCAGCTACATATTCAGAATAATCAATGCTCTTTTCTAAGTTTTCAGCAACATAGTTAGAATATTGAATTCCTTTGTCAGCCATTTCAGCTACATGCTCAGCATATTGAATACTTCCATCAAGTTCTTCAGCTAAGTAAGACGCGTAGTCTTTAATTGAATTTACATTCTCTGCTAAGTAATCAGAGTATGAAATGTTTTTATCTAGATTCTCAGATAAGTATTCAGCATAATCAGTAACCTGATTTACTTTTTCTGCAATATGCTCAGAATACTTAATAAGTTTTTCAATCACCTCATCATTATTAGAATTGGCCGATTCTTTAACGTTACTTAGAACTCCGGATACATATTCAGTATACTTTTGAAAATCTTCAACAGTTACAAAATTATTATTTTCCATCGTTAGATCTTTTTTATTATCGGTGTTATTTTCAGTTTCTTCCATTTCGTATATTAATAATGTATCATCATTACTAAAACCAAAAGATTCGTTTACTCTTGATAACTCAGCATTTTCAAAGCCAGGATCTGCAACCAAGTCGTAAGTAAAGAATTTTTTAATCTTAACTTTACCATTCTCATCTACCGTACCGGCAGCTCTACTTGAGATATGTAAAGGGATACCATCTTTGATAAGAGCTTGTGCTTCTTTACCTTTAGATGTATTTAATAATCTAATCTTACCAATAACTTGCTTTTTTGTTGGATCATAATCTAATGATTCTACTACGTGAGATACATTAGCCAAACTAACATCAAAATCTTTAGGATGGTCTAACTCACCTAAAAGCTTATTGGTTTTAACTTTTTCTTGTAATTCGTTAATGTGAGGCATTACTTCTTTTTCCTCATAAATTCTGTTATTCTTGTTACGAACACCAAACTCTGTAAACACGCCTTCTAATACAACCGAACCGTCCTCGCCGGTGGATATATCTAGGTTTGATTTCGCTCTCTCAAGAATCAATAATTTTTTTCCTGACATTTTCTACTAGTTATTTGATTTATATATTACAATCTTTGTAAACTTTTTATCCAAGACCTGCCAATGGATCCTCATCAGCGGCACCTTCTTTCTTCTCTGGTTTAAAATCGGCCTTATCGGCTCCTAAAAGGATCTTTTCAATATCCTCTTCCGTATAACCTTCTTCCTCTAATTCGGTTCTTTCTTTGGCTCTCTGGTTGGCCTTAAGATCTTCTCTAGTAAATCCTCCGTATCTCTTAACAAGGAATCCTAAATCGAAGTATGGAATTTCCTCCATTTCCGCAGTCATTGTACTTAATTGAGTTTTAAGGTTACCTATGAAGTCAACTCGTTTTGTTTGTAATTCCATTTCTTTCATTTCTTCGAATACATTATCCTTAACAAAGTTAAGTCCTAAACCGGCTTTAAAGGCAACATCATTTTTTAATTCTGGGTGATTAAGACACATTTGAATATACATAGGCTTTACTAAGATTTCCTGGAATATAGATCTTAATCTATTAATAAATTTAGAAAACTTAATTTCATCCCTCATCATACCACTTGCATCCATTTCATAGGTATTACCACCTTCTTTATCAAATCTTGAGAATGGAATTTTAGAAGCCATTTTTAATCTATCAGCAAAATACTTAAGAGATTCAGTATCGCCTAAGTCAGGACCATCTCCACCAATTGTACTAATTTCTGGTGATTCACCATCTTTAGAAGGTAACCAATATTCTTTATTGAATGGCATCATTGGTTTACCGTTTGTAACAATTTCACCGCTCTCGTAATTAAAATCAACGATCTCCCTGTATGAATTCATTAATTGAGCCAATGATTGTTTTGCTCTTGTTTTAGATTTACCACCTACTGGGATAATAAACTGGGTTTTAAATGAAGCATTAGAAACGGCCCAAATAATTCTGGTTGTTTCCATGATTCTTAAAAGGTTAAAAGATCTTATTAGTCTTTCAACGTATGATATTCTCATTGGTGAATTTACCTGAGAATATGAAATGTAAATTATTTGAGAATCATAAAGCTTCCTTTCTTTTGCACCTTGTCCTTTATATTGTACCCATTGTTTTTTACCGGTATCAGTATCAATGCCTGGCATCAAGGAAATAGGATCCAATTCTTTAAATCCTATAATCTCGGTTTGTTTATCATTGTAAACTATTTCAAAGGCAAGGAATCCATCTACTAACCATTTTCTAAAATAATTCCATGGCTGTACTGCATCATTAAATCCAAAGTAATTGTAAATATTATTGTATACATCACCTATCTCATCTTCAATAGAACTTGCAATATGACCATTAAAATCAGCATATGCCATATAGTTACTTTCATCAAATACAATTGACTCATCTGTGATTACATCTAAGATATCTTCTATTTCATCTTGTACTGCATACTGCCTAAGTTGATCTCTCTTTCTTTCATAATCCCTATCAAAGATAGAAATATTTTTCTTAAGTGTTGTATCTGTTAAAGAAAGTGCAGCAAATGCGCCATACATATCATCGGCATCTGAGCCCATAGGATTAAATGTATAACCCATTTGATTTTCAGTAAAACCAACTGCACGAGAATTACGAATGATCATATCATCATATGCCATTCCTAAATTAGAAAGATCCTTTAAAATTTTTCTAACTGGATTACCTGTACTTAGTGGTCCTCTTCTATCAGTAAAACCTGCCATATTGTTTTATCTTTTATTGTTTATATATTCTTGTAATATAATGCTTGTGCCTCATTTATGTTTCCTCCAAAGAAATGGTTTTGATTATTGACGGCACCTATATACCAATCATCATAACCTAACATTCTCGGTTTCTTAATTCTATCTATTCTATATTGCCTAACTGCATAAGTAAGATTATATTTTCTTCCTAATGATACTTTTAAATTATCATAAGTAAATTCCTTTAATCTAGTTTGCATATCAGGATTACCTGGTGAGTTATTAATCTGAGTTGATATAACACTCTTAAAGGATCTTACTACATCAGAAAGAAAAGGTATTCTTGCTTCATATGGGATGTAATGCAGATTAACGGCTAACTGATGATTATCTATACTTTTACCTAAACCTAATACTATAGGATATGTATCATAGAAAGTTTCGTCTGGAGTAAAATACTCAAAGGAATACATTTTACCATTTTCCAATTCACCCTTTGCGGTACTTCCTATATTTTTTAAATCTATATCAGACTGTTTAGATGCACCACTTCTACCCTTATAATCTGCAAGGTAAATATCTAAGTCTTCTTGAAATGATCCTACTATTGCCATTAGAATAATTTAGAGTCTTCAGTTAAAAGCATTACTTTAAAATTTCGCTGTTTAGCAGCTTTATTTAATGCTTCGGTTTTACAAAGGTTTCTAACATATGTTTCATATCCATATTGAAAGTTTTTCATAGCCTTTGCGGTTTTTCTTTTAGGTGCTTTTGGCTTTTGGAGTTGTGCCTTTGGTTTTATTTCAACTACATACTCTTCAAATATACCATCCTTATCCATCTTAACATAAAAATCTGGATAATAATTATGAAACTTTTTGTCTAACACATTAAAGTACTTTATAGAAAACGGTTCAGATATCCATTTTACTACTTCTTCATTATGATCGCACCAATGACAAAATTTTCTTTCCCAGCTGCTTCTGTATATAATAGGACCTGGTCCCATATACTTTTCAGGATTATGAGGTTTATAGTACCCTTGTTTAAATCCTGACTTTGCAGTTGGTTTTATTTTCTTTATACTCATTAAATTGTATAGATACCGTCACTGTCTGCGCTTCCGTTAATTGATACAGTTCCAGCATATTTCTTTGGATGTAATTTATTCCATCCTTTTGCAAATCCTCTTTTACAAATTTCAGTAAAATATGCAAATGCGTTAGTACTTTTCTCTGGATTAAAATTTCTCCAATATCTATAAAGATCCATATAAGCATAAGCTATACAGTCATCTCTATCATCTGGATTTGCATATGATAATTTTCTTGAACATTTATCTGCTAATAGCATTAGGAATTCTAATGCCTTTGGTGTTAATTCATCTTGCTCTTGAGATAGGATTATCTGCTCAAGCAAGTCTCTATTGTTTAGGTAATTTCTCTTTCTAGCCATCCCATAAGTTTTATTTATTATTATATACAAAAAAAGCCGATAGTTTATTTTCTAACTACCGGCTTTTAGATTGTGGGTATAATTAAATCTTAACGTTAAGTTGACCTTTAGGGCAAATTGTTTCTTTACCGGATTTGTAATCTATACAAGTTAATTGATCATTATCGCCAAGAGAAGTATAGTCTTCAGCACTTACATAAACTTCTTGTCCTTTTCTAAGACCGTTTCCGCTTTTATTTACTTCAGCTTCAACGTATCCATCGTCTAGGTATTCTTTACGACTTTTTTTTTCTGTTACTGATTCGTCTTTTTCATCTTCATCCTCATAATCTTCACCGTCGTGAGTTTTAGATTTATCTCCTTTATTTCCGCCTAATACAACTCTGTCATATTTTTCGTTTTTTGCAGATTCATCTTTCTCATCTTCTTCTTCATAATCTTCTCCTTTATGAGTTTTAGATTTATCACCTTTATTTCCACCTAGTACAACTCTGTCATAAGTTTCTTGTAAAGATTTTTCGAATTTAGAAATTTCATCTTCTAATAAATTCATTGCTTCAGTAAGTTCTTCAGTTTCACCAAGCTTATCAATAGCTTCCTTAACTTTAGCCTTCTTTTCTTCTAAGAAAGAAATCTTATCAGAAATTTCAGATCTTTCCTTTTCTACTTTAGCAGCTTCATCATTTTCAGCAATAAGTCTTTCAGAAAGAATTGGGCTAGCATCGTAGTTAATAAATTCTTTTACTAACTTAACGGTTTCAGTTGCAGATTCTACTAATACCATTTCATTTAGGTGCATTGCAGAATTAACCTTATTTACATAGATACCTTCCTGTACTCCAATAAGAGTTAAGAATAAGTTTGTAAATTCAGTTGATGTAATGTTTGTGAAGTTATCCATTTCAGCAAGAAGATCAATAGATTCAAAGAACTTACATACATTATCAATTTTCCATTGGTTTCTGTAACCAAAGAAGTTGTTAACCATTAAAGCTTCTTTTACTTCAATAATACTTGCATTTGATAAATCAACAGTACCAAGCTTAAGTGTACCTTCAGTTAAATTGTATTCTAAAGTTTTACCACTTTCACCGAAAGTAACTAATGTACCGTTCATATTTTTAAACATTCCTAAACCTTCTAATACATCGAAGAACCTAGAATCTTTAACCTCCGTTTCAGTAATGGTTTTTCCATTAAAGATATAGTTCTTACCGTGTAAGTGGAATGTTAATCCTTCCTCTGATTCTAAAACTGGTGAAAGAATAGTAGAAATAGTTCCACCACCATTTGCAGTAGCTTTATTATCTTCAGCTTTCATTTCATTTAAAATTGCTTTACAATCCATTGACCATGGATTCTTAGCAGCAAGAGCAGAGAATTTAGATTTAATAGTATCAGAAGATTCTGAAAGTAAACCTTCTAAATCATTAACAAGACCTTCATATAATTTACCTCTTTGTGTTTTTGTTCTCTCAATAGCTTCAGAAATTCTGAATGTCCATTTTGCATCAGTAAAAGCACCAGTGATATAAGATCTTAATTCTTTAATTGGGTTCAACCAATCAGAAGAAGCCAAGTTTCTGTGAAGTTCTTTTGCAATGTTAAACTTAAGAGTAGGATTAACACTGTTTTCAATTTCTTCACTGATTACTTCAGTTTCTTCATTTTTAAATCTCATAGGGAAAGCCTTAAGAGATTCTTCTAAAATGTGAAGTGCAGTTTTAGCAGAATAAGAAACTCTGGATTCATCAGAATTCATTTCCTTTAAGGCTTCAATGCTCTTCATAACATTTTCATGCAGTTCGGCAAGTGTAAAGTTCATTTTGTTATGATTTTTTTGTTTATTATTATTTTCTGTAATTGTATTTCCTTTAAAGGCATTAATAGCACTCATTCCTAGTTGTTGAGGTATACCCATTCCAACTAAAATTGCAAGTACTTGTGAATCTGTCATAGGTCCACTTTCAACAACCTTACCGTTTTTACCATCAAGCTTTGTTTTACCACTTTGACTAAATAATACACCAACAATATCAATTAACTGTTGATTAGGTGCATTAAGGTAGGGTGCATCAGTATTTACACCATATTGACGGTCAATTGATCCGTTCATGTAAACCTGAGTTTGGCCTTCTTTAATAACTTTTTCCATATTATAGAATTTGATTTGTTTTATATATTCTAAGATCTTAGAGTTAATTATCCTTCATCATTATTTGCATTCCTATAACTCTTACTCTCTGTAGTTTCCTTTTTCTTAGGCGCAGAATCTATTTCACGTTCGTCATAAGGTCCACCTGTTTGAACTTTACTAGGATCATTATATGAAAGATTACTAAGCATAGATTGATCTGGTGCCTTTAATATATTTTCATCAGTAAATTTAAACTTCTGAAATACTCCACCAAAGTAAATTCCTATTTGACCATCGGCACCACATCTAAACTGACCAACACCAACTGCATCTGGATTATTCTTAATAGCTTCTCTAGTTATAAAATCTATTTCAGGTAAAAGAATACCACTTTCAAACACTGGCATAAATGATCTTAATTCCATATCAAAAGTAACTTGGAATTCTTTTTTATCATTAAGGCCCCACTCAAATAATCTTTCTTGTGAATAATCTTCAGGTACACTTACACTAGCCTGCACTCTCATCATTCCTAAATCACAGCTAAACAAAGTACCTTTATATAACTTACTCATTACAGCTTCACTAACCTTTAACATTTCTAAATTATTAGAACATACTAAAGTTACGCTAAAGCCCATTGTTATAGGTAAGAAATTTGTTTCTAATGAAAAGGTTTTTAATACCCCGTCCCATTCTCTTACAAATTCAGCTCTTGTAAATTTATTTGTTTGAGAATCAGAATTAATGGATAAAGAATTCATTTGTACAATGCCTCTAGGTACAACTTCATAGTCACCAATTGCCTTACCTTCAGCTTCGGTATCAAACATAAAATTATCTAAAAGAAATCTTTCATTACCTGAAATGGAATAATAAAAAGGAACAGGAATTTTTTTAAGGGTATCTTCATCTATTTGATTGTAATAGTAAACCTTATCTTTTAATTCGGCTAACATTGATACTACCAAATATCTTAAAATAGTATTGTCCTTATTGTATTCCTGGTTATAGGCGCTCATTCATTGAAATTAATTTATAGTTTATTTATCCAATAGATTCAATGTTAAATTCACTAAAGCCTGCATCTTTAGTAATTTCAATCTTTTTGTCAAAATATTCACTTGGTAATACCGTATGGTTGATAACAAAGGTATTAAGGCCTATATCTTGTATTGTATTATGAAGTATGTTAATTATATGGTATACACCATCAGAGTCAATAGAAGAGAAGATTTCATCAAGGAATAGAATATTAAGAGAAGGGAACCTAACCTTAATCATTTTCATTAATGCCATGATAATTACAAAATCAACTTTCTTCTTTTCACCAGTGCTTAATGTCTTAGGACTAATTTCAGATCCTAAGTGATGAAGAGAACAGTAAAACTTTTCGTTAAATCGAATACCAAAAGGAATACCCATTTCACGGCCCATTAAAAGAATATGATTATTAAATGATGGAAGAATAGATCTTACTGCCAAATTCTTTATACCATCTTCACCCATAATATTTTCTAATATTGTCAAATAGTAATCCTCACCTTCACTTTTTAACTTACCTTCATTTTTATCAACCTTCTTATCTGTGAATTCTTTTACTAATTGTTTAAGATGTGAAGATGAATCTGACTCATCCTTATCAGCTAATTCAATCAGCTTATCTTTAATACCTTCCATCTGGGTTTCTAACTGACCTATCTTAACATGGATCTTTCTTCCTTTCTGTCTAAGATCAGCTAAATCAGTTTCAGCTTTTTCTGCCTCCTCTTTAATTGTATTCCATTCAGTAAAAAGAGAATCTAATTTTTCTTCCTTCTCCTTTTTAATATCTAAATGAAAATCTGAATTAAGAGGAGCTGTACATGTTGGGCATGTATTATTTTCATATAACTTAAGTTCCTTCTTAACAGTATTAATCTTGGTATTAAGAGTAGACTTTTTATTATTCTTTTGACGAGACTCAGTATCTAATGATTCTAATTTAGACTTAGTTGATTCTGTAATTTCTAAAAGTTT
>Ga0213859_10000207_pt1 | contig 27659 bp, 23 predicted proteins | sample PICome_2_FD_160133 | JGI IMG/M metagenome (GOLD analysis project Ga0213859, IMG submission 160133) | Coastal seawater microbial communities near Pivers Island, North Carolina, United States - PICO304 | ecosystem: Environmental > Aquatic > Marine > Coastal | place: USA: North Carolina...
TAGTTAATATAACTAGATCAGGAGATGTTATCCCCAAAATTTTAGATGTAGTAAAACCATCGTCTAAACCTAAATTTCCTAATACAAATTGGCATTGGAATGAAACAAAAATAGATATTATTCAAGATTTTAATGATAACAACAGTGATGTAAAGATAAAACGTATCAATTATTGGTTAAAAATAATGAAAGTAAAAAATTTCAATGAAGCTACTTGTAAAAAATTAGTTGAAGCAGGTCACGATACCATACCTAAAATCCTAGATCTTAAGATAGAAGATTTTAAAAATTTACCTGGTTTCGCTGATATCTCTTCTAAAAAAGCTTATAATACACTTCATAAATCTTTGGAAAATATAGATGATTACTGTAAACTATTGGTATCTTCTGGTTGTTTTGGTTTTGGTATAGGTGTTAATAGAATAAAATTAGTATACTCTTCTTATGATCATGATGAATTTATAAAGATTTGTAAATATTTTAATAAATCTAAAAATAAATTTTCAGTAAACTCTATTTTAAATGAAATAGATACCGAAAAAGATTTAAATGAAAAAGATTTCAAACTCGTACTACAAAAATTTGGAAAATCTTTAGATGAAGATGACGAAGATAATGAAATTATAAAAATTTCTCAAAACGTATCTCAAAAATGTAAAAAAATATACGATAAAATTATTGATATTCAGGGATTTTCTCATAAAATGGCTATAAAAATGGTTGTAGGTATAATGAAATTTGATAAGTTCTATAAAAATATAGAAAAACATATCTCTTTTGAAAATTCTTCACAAAAAATTGAAAATTCTTCACAAAAAACTGAAAATAAAATTTTATTAAATAAAAAAATAGTTATATCGGGTTTTAGATCTGAAGATTTATCTAAAGCTATAGAAAATATTGGCGGTACCATATCATCAACTGTATCAAAAAATACATTTTGTATTATCGTAAAAGATAAAACTAGTACAAGTCAGAAAATTGAAAAAGCAAAAAGTTTAAACATTGATATTTTTAATCTTGATGAGTTTGTTCAACGTTTTGAAATTAAATTGTGATATATTTATAATAAAAAAATTTATATAAATAATATTTATATAAATTAAATGTCAGGTAAAAATATAGCCGGTGGAATTGCTCACGGTTTGGCTGGTTTATTTGGTTTAGGTAATCTTTATGATCCTATGGGTGAACTCAGAGGCGAACTGTCAAGTAGTGTAGCAAAATTAAATAATATGACAGCTGGTGAAAGTATAGCAGCTGTAGAAGGTATTTCTAGTGAAATAAAAACAATGTATAATGCATTGAAACTAGATCAACAAGTTTCTGATACTATGAATAATCTTAATAATGGTTTAATTTGGAATAGTATTAAACAAGAAAATTTATTTCTAGGTGTTTTATCATCTGTAATTATTATTATTGTTTTTTACTTATTAATTCAAAAAAAATGTTGTTAAATATTAAACATATATAAATAAAATGGCTTTTGCAATGATAATGGGAGGTATGGCTTTGTTTAGTATGGCAGCTTCTGTAACAAATTCAGGAATAGATGCAGGTGAAAATGCCGATACTTTAAAAGAAAAAATAAAGAATGTTAATGATACTACTAAATCTTTAGAAAATAGATGGAACTCAGTAATAAAAGATAATGCAAAGTTTACTAAAGAACTTGAAAGTCAAATGAGAGATGATTTGGATCAAATACAAAAATTATCAGACGAGTGTATTACTAATAAACAACTATTTGATAAAAATTATAAGAATATACAAATTGCTGGAGTATTATTTGTAGTATTTATTTTTTTTATTCTTATATTGAAAGAAGTAGGTATAATTGATGCTATCCAAGATGGCTTATCTGCTAAATTTAAAAAAAATTAATTTAATTTTTATATAAAAATTAAATTAATCTATTTGTTATTTCTTTTCTTTATAGCTCCAGATACTATTATATAAACTAAATAAAGTAGTAACAAAGTACCTCCTATCATTAAAATAATTTTCATCATCTGCATTAAAAAATTTTCAATTCCTTTTGGTATTAATTTAGAAAATTTTCCTATATCGTTTGGTATAGATGCAATTATACTAGTTGGACTAAATTCTTTATAAGAGTAATACACAGATGTATTATCAGCACTGATCACTGAAGTACATGTAGGTCTATCAGGACTGACGTTACATGTACAATATGGATAGTTTTTATTATCTGAAATTTGACAAAGGTCTTGTAAATCAATTGTATTGGTTTTATTGTTATTTTCCGGAGGTCCGCAATTACAATCTCTAGATGGCTTTCCGTTACAATAATTAATTTTATGAGATTCAGTACCTTTATATTGATAACATCCTGTTAAATCACCTGCAATAGCCTTTAATGCAAAAAATGCAGCAAGTATTCCTAATCCATAGCGTAATAAACTTCCATATTTCATAATAGATTTAAATTTCTTATAATCATCAACACCCATCTCTCCTTCTACTTGTGTTTTTACTTTTTCATCTAATTTATTATTTAATTCTTCAAACTTTTCATCCATATTTTTTATTACGTTTTCTATTTCTTCTTCCGACATTTCGTTTAAGTTTTTTGATGATTCTTTTGCATATTCATTTAATTCATTAAGCTGTTCTTTAACCTCTTTTAAATCACTGGATTCCAATATTTTTTCCAATACTTCAGTTGTACTTTTATCAAGAGCTTCAAATCTACCTTTCAATGTTTCATGAAATTTTTCTAAAACTTCTTGACCTACATTACTTTTTAAGTCATCTATCTGTTGTTTTAATTCATCTATATTTCCATCCATATTTTCTAAACTATCAAATATTTTATCTATATTTTCCGGATCAATACCCTCTTTAAGATTTGATTGAAGTTCTTTCTCTGCTTCTAACGATATTTCTTTTATTTTAGCATTTTGTTTTTCCAGTAATTCTTGTGCTGCTTCTTGTGAATCTGCTGTTCTAATTTCTTCACTATATTCTTGAGTAATTTCATTTATATTTTCTCCATATTCATCATATGCTCTTTCTGCCATTGCTTCTTCAGCTTCTGCTGCGATTTCTTCTGCCATTTTTGATTTTATTATATACAATTTATTCTAAATTAAATAAATAAAAAGTTTGATTTAAATTTTGTAACATTTCATCCCTAATATTTAAAAGATCTAAATCTTCTTTTTTAAGCATTTTAGTTAAATCGTATTGAAGCCAATTTCTTATGATTAATAGTATATCTTTGATAGAAGAATCGTCAACATTTAAAAGAGGTATAGTGGTCTTGTTTTCTAATAATAAAGTTTTATTCCATGAACCTTGTATAGTTTCAACAAACATATCTATATTTTTTTGTGTTAATTCATAAAGCGTATCAATAGCTTGATGTCTTGAAAAGGATTTTGTTTGCCAGTGATAAATTCTTAAAAGATTACTATACATTAATAGCGTAGATACTATTTCACCTATTGATTTTTGATCATACATTATCTTTACTTTATGATTGATAAAAAATCAAATAATTATAATTGAATATTTTTCAAATTCATTATCTATATTTTTTTGTTTTATTCGTTTTATATGCTCTATATCTTCATCCCACCACTCGTTTTCATATTTATTATAATACTCTTCAACTAGATAACAAACATAATTTTCATTTTCTTGATGTCTATGAAGTACTGGATATCTATACGGATCCGTATTACAATATAATTTTTCTAATTTTGGAAATATTTTTAAGTTTAAATTTTTTTCTAAGAAATCACTCGAACAATCTATCATGAAAAGTACTAAACATTCTGAGAATACAACATGTTCTCTTATATCTTGACCATCTTCTCCATTATTTAAACAAATTATCTTATCTTTTATTTCTTGATAAACTTTTGGTTGAGTATGAAAATATTTCATATCTAGATATACTAAACTATCATAATCACTATAATTTGTATCAACAGAACTTTCAGTCTTTTCCGAACTAACCGAAAGTTCGCTATCCTCACAAGACGAGCTTACTCGAATTGTATCCGGCCGCTGTGCGGTCTCCAATGAGTCCGTCTTTGACGGACGAATATCCTCACAAGACGAGCTACTGAGTTTTTCAGATCGTTCGTCACTTTCAGCGAGTTCTATAATATTTTCATTTGTAGAATTTTTAGAAATATTTAAAGATTTTATTTCATTGTTAGTATAATTATATTCAGAAGTTATATAAGGTCCTAATTCATTGCGTTGAAAATAGTTTTCTTCGTAATCTAAAGATTTTGGGGTATTATCTTCACGAACAGAGTTCACTCCGAGAGTATCTCCACGAGAAAGTTCGTCTTGAGATGGATCTTTACAAGTGTTTTCGTCGTTTTTTTGAGAATTTTTTGATTGTAAAAAACATTCACATGAATATTTATATATATTATCCCATAAACATTTTCTATTATTTAATATTAAACTACTTATCATTATATTTATTATATAATATAATAATTTGTGTATAAATTGATAATTCTCTATTTATGTTAATAATGATTTAGCATGTTGATAACCATAAGAAAACATATTAAGTCTCTTTTCTGAATCTACATTAAATTGTATAATTTTAACTTCATCATAATTAAAAGTTATTATTTTACTCTTATCACTATTAGATAAAGCTATTTTATAATTTATTAACTCATTATATGCTATACCTGATCTTCTCATTATTCTTTCTAAAATATTTTCATTTTCTTTTATAAGCTTATCTGGTAAATTTATCATAGCCATTATTCTTTTACCTTCATTTTCTGCAAGCTGTATAGGAAAATTATCTCCTAATCCTCCATCTATATATACCGAGTTTTCATAAATAAACTCTTCAAATACTTCAGGTAAGTTAGATGACATCCTTAACGCTACGAGACACGGCATATTAGGTTTGTTTTTATAAGATATATATTCTGTTCTACCTTCTGTCTCATTGTAAGTGGAAACTATTAAAGTTTTCTTAAAATCATCATAAAGTTCTCTTAGAGTTATTAATCTTCCTATTTTTGATATAGTCATCTTTTCTAAAAAATCTTGAATAAGTCTAAACGATGTTACTCCATTACCATTAAACATTTCAACTAGATTAAATGAATTTTGAATCTTTTCAAATATATATCCATTAACTGATAAATAAACCAATATTTCCAATGGTTTATATCCTATACATAGTAAATAACAAATTATAGATCCAGATGATGTACCTATAAACTTATTTAAATCTTTTGTTATATAATTTTCATAAAAATACTGTAATCCTCCTAAGATAACAAAACCTCTAACCGACGATCCTGCTAATAATAACGTGTCATAGTTTTCTAATATAGTATTTTGTTTATCAGATTCATCATTTAAATTAGTATCATTTGAAAATATATCCACAAGATGATCTGGAGATTTTATTTTTTTATTTTCAGTCATAATCTATTATTGTCTATATTTTATAAATCTTTAAATTCTTGTTCTAAAATTTATCTTGTAAAAAGATAAACATGCAAAGTTCCTACTCAAAATTTATAAATATAGGTTGTGATAAAATTATTTCTAATGATATATACAATGATCATTCATTAAATCCTGTTTTTACTTGTATGGGTAATACTCTTCACGATAGTTTTATGTTAGGTGCAACTTCTTCTGTAACAGACTCTAATAACGAAGAATGTCAATCCTTTATGTCAGATTATTGCGCCTTAAATTGGGACAATAGATGTGAAGCTCTTTCTCATAGTACTTCAATTGCATCAAATTATGCATCAATTTTACCTAGTAATAATTCTAAAATAGGTGAAATATTGGTTTTTAATACAGCAACTAAGAAATATCTCTCTAATCCTAACCAAATAAGATGGTCTTATACTCCTTTTAATCCTTTGGTAGCAGACTCTCCCCTCGTAAGAAAATTTATTTCTGGATCTCCTAAACTTCAGGTAGACTCGAATATAGATAACGACGTTTTAATGGACAAAATTTTATTAAATCCTCAAAAATACTTATCTATTTTACAAAATATTTATCAAACTATGAAAAATAATAACACTTTAGATTCAATTCTTCAAAATACAAAACTAGGTCTCTTTTTTAGAATGAATAACGACATTTTTAACTAATTTTATATTCATATATTTTATAAATATAAAATTTAATCAACAACCATACTAAAACCTTGACTTGTTTCTGTGTTTTTATCTACTCTAACTACAAGTACTCCGTTTTTATGCGTAAGTTTTACACTATTTTTATTTGTAATAGATATAGGTAATTGGATATTCTTCTCAAAATTTCCATAATAAATTTCATTCTTAATAACTTGATGATCATACGGCTTATTTCTTACAAAAGAAAGCTTAAGTACTGTACTCTTAAACTCTACTGTAATATTATCTTTCAATACTCCAGGCAAATCAATATACACTAAAAGTTCTTCATTGTTTTCAACAATATCATATCTACTTTGTAAACAATTAGATGGATTCAAGATGTTATTAATCAAATCTCCTGTATTATATTCGCTTCCATAAATTGTTCTAATAACATTCATAACTTGATCTAAATTATATGGGTTTGTTGCACTACTCATTTTTTATTAATTTATTTATTTTCTTAAATCTGTAAATTAAGTTTTATCTATACTATTTTTTTAATTATAGATAAAACTTATTTAATTTTATATATGTATTTATTTTCTTCTTCTATATTTAGTGGATTTTCTCTTAGACTTTCTCTTAGACTTTCTCTTAGACTTTCTCTTAGACTTTCTCTTAGACTTTCTCTTAGACTTTCTCTTAGACTTTCTCTTAGACTTTCTCTTAGACTTTCTCTTAGACTTTCTCTTAGACTTTTTGGGTGATTTACGTACACCTCCGCTAGGTGGAGCTGAACGTTTGATGGTAATATTAAATTTATTTGCTGTATGATTAATAGCACCAGAAAGACTTGGCTTAGACCATAATATCCATTTAGACCAAAATCCAGCAGAATCTATACCAGATTTGGTCCAATTTTCACGTCGTCTATGTCTATTTTCATAACGTTTCATTCTGTCTTTGTCTTTATGAATTGTGTAATCACTATATCCTTTGGCACCAAAATGAACAGTTTTTTTAGAGCCGTTTGGTTTGAAGATTGTTACCATGAATTTTTTACCATCACGGTTAGATCTTTGAAGATATACTGTAGTTTTTGTCATTAATAAATTAATACTTTTTATTATTAAAAAGAATTAATTTTTTCGACTTACTTTCTCTGATGGACTATGTTTCGTTTATTAAAGACACGAGCAACATATCATCTTAAGAGATCAATGCGAACTGGGTGTATAATGCACCCCTCCTTTTGGCGTCGGAGCATGATTTTTATTATAAATAATATGATTTTAAATCTATTATGATGTATTTATATTATCTAAAATAACATCTAATTTTTCAAGTTCTTCTTGTGTTTGTGTATTTTCTGACTTAATTAATTTGATAATGGTTGTATGATACATAGCTAAAATTTTTGAAAATTTTAAAAACTGATCTTCTTGTTTATTTTTTATGTTTTCATATCTATCATTATCACTTGTTAAAGAAAATTTAGTTTGATTCTCTTTTGTAATTTCTATCAATGAATCGATTTTGGATATTATCATATCTAGTTGTTTACTATATTCTACATTTATCTTTGAAGGTGATTTATCTTTGTAATTATCGGATTGAGATTTTGATAAAATATCCATATTTTTAATAGATGTTATAAGTTCATCTATTTTATTATTAAAAGGTTTATAATCATTATTATCTTCTGATAATTTTTCACATAGATTTTCAATACTTTCTATTAATGGTTTTATATTTTCTCCTCCATCTTTTGAAGATCCTGCTAAAGATTCTCTACCACTTCTTTTTCCGAAAGAAGATTCTCTTCTATGGAGAGGTACTATTCTAGGAGTTTCATCACGAATGAATTCGTTTCCAGTGAAGGATTCGCTTACGAGGGATTTATTGTCTTCTGGTATACTATTTGATGTTCCAAAAGTATTCTGAGAAGATTTAATTGAAACAGATATATTTTCACCTAATTTTTTGAATAAATCTTCTAATTTACTATCATTTGATAAAAACGTATCTAATTTTTCTAATTTTTCTAGAATAGATTTATTTAGATCATTGGTAACTTTAACTTGATCGTGTAAATCTTTTTCAGAATCTTTGGAATCTAATTTTTCTAGAATAGATTTATTGATTTCAATTAAATTATCCAATTTTTCTGAAATATCTTTAGAAGAATTATCTTCTGAAACTTTAGTAATAATTTCTGATTGAGAATTTATACCTTTCTCTATATTAGTAAGTGATTCTAAAACCTTTTCATCGTAATTAATCTCATCTTCTAACTCTTCGTTTCTTTGTAAAACAGGTCTCATTAAATCCCTTCTATTACTTGTTGGGCGACTACTATATCTATTACTGCCATGATATGGAGGTCTTACTTGATTGTTATTTACTCTTCTCATTAAGGGTTTTTGATGACGATGTTTTGTTTCTTTAAGTTTTATAATATTTAAAGAATTGATTTATGTTATAAAAGCCCTATTGGCGCAATTGGTAGCGCGTAAGACTTCTAATCTTAAGGTTGTGGGTTCGATCCCCACATAGGGTGCTTGCTTCATTAGCTCAGTAGGTAGAGCGGCAGGCTGTTAACCTGTAGGTCACTGGTTCGAACCCAGTATGGAGCGTATGTATACATTTTTATGTATACATACTCTATATAAAAATATTATTTACATATATCTAATTTTTTAGGATTACTATCAACACCAAATTTATTCTTTTTATAAGGATCAAAAGATCCGTCTTTTGTACTTACATAGGTGAAATTTGTAACTCTTTGATTTTTTCCTTGAAAAGCTTTTGCAGTTTTACCGGCTTCTGAATCTACTGGAACATATCCTCCGATACTTCCTTTATTAAGAGATAAATAACGTTTCAAATCTTTTCCTGGATTATCGCTTTTAAAATCTGCTGTTAAATCTAAAGTTACAGAAGTAGCACATGTACAATTTGTTGGTCTACTATTAGATTTTACTGGAGGCATATATAAAACTTCAAAATCATATGCTGGTTGTACAACACTTCCATAAGCAGTAGGTGTACACGTAAATTGTACTGTAGTACAATTATAAGGATAACATGATAAAGCATTTGTAGCTGCTTTACCTGGTCCTCCTAACGATTGTCCATAACCAAAATAACATCCAAAAGGCCAATTAGTCTTGAAATTTTCAAAACCAGTATCACCGCATGAATAGAATTCTGCAAATAATCTTAATGCTGTATCTTCATCTAATTCTAATTTTTTACCATACCACGTTCTATATAATTCTTTACCATACATATCATAGTAAATTGTAGGATCTTCTTCTGAATTATATTTACCGTAAATTATTTTACCTGTTTTAGGATGAACTCCTGCAATACCATCTACAAATGGATTAGGTACTCTATCATACAAATATCTACCTTTTGGATATCCATAAAATTTACCATTAACCCAACCACATACTAATCTACGATTATCCCTTATTGTAGTTTTGTCTTTTTTGGATCTTTTTGGATATTCAGGGTTTGTTTTTGTTCTTGCTTTCTTCCAGGCATCTGTAGGATCATATCCTCCGAATTTGTTTAATTCACCAACGATACCTCTTACTTTATTCAAATTATATGTTTTAACATCAGGAACTTTATAAGGATTCCAATAAGTTCCTCTTTTCAATCCCATCAATGAAGCAATTTGTTCATTTAATGCATCCTGTCTGCTATTAACAGGTTGATTTGCGCCACAACCAACACTATCAATATCTTTTACTTTTTGACCCATACCAGGTCCTCTTTGATTTAAACACCTGGCGAAATCATTACTCATATCAGATTTGGAATCATATTTATCTGAACAAGGGCAATCTTTATTTACTTTACCGCAAAATCCTACTCCCATCATACCTGTTCTTGGATCTCTAAGTCCTGGCTGACAATTTTTTCCAGTTCCACATGATCCTGGAATATCTGTACGCGATTCATATTCTAGTAATAATTTTACACTCCAAGCTGGATTTTCATAATCATTTTGTGTTGGTTCTGAAGTATTATCTAGATCATATCCTAAACCACCAGCTCCCGGTGGAAAACCGATTTTATCTGTACATGGAGAAAATCCATTTGGCCATCCTATAGGATAAAGTTTACCTTTTGAGGAGTTTTTTCCTATACCTTTTGGTGCATTTAAAAATAAATCAACATAATTGTAACAATAACTAGTTTCACCCATATTCCAAAATTGACCTAAACCTTGTGAGAAATAAAACCATTGAGGTTTCTGTCCGCAAAAAGGATCACCGCCTTGTTTTCTATTTTTATTATTAGGTTGAAATTTAGGCAACTCAAAATTTTCAAGTGTACATTTAACATTAACTGCATCACAACCAGTTGGCCATCCAGATATTCCATGTTCTTGAGGGAATTGTAACATTTCAACATAACTATTTTTTGGAAATCCTCCTAATCCATATCTTTCGTTTGCTATTCCATTAACAGACCATGGAGGATTTTCAGAAAGAACTTGTGGAGAATTACGCATACCTCTTCTCATAGTAGATTGAATACAATCAGAAAAAATTCTATTACCAAAGAATTTGCTATGTGGTGGACATTTACCTCTTATTTTTTCATATCCTGGACAATCTTTAGGTATTTTTCTTGTCATTACTTCATCAAATGGAAAAATTTCATTTCTTTGGGATGTCATATTTGTAGAACCTGTTAGTTTATTATGTTTAGGTCCATAATCTTGAATATGATTTTTCCAATATTTACCATACCAACCTCCATCAGGTTGTGTTTCGGGTGTAGTGATAAAATAAAAAGTAAGACATCTATAAAATGCAGTCAATTGATCATCTGTTAATTTTTGTAAATTATCTAAATCTATCATATAATATACAGCATTAATATAAGAAAGTAACTTGGATCTCTCATCATTACCAGAACATTTAGATTTATTTTGTTTAGAAAAATCACTTAATATTAAATTTTTATAAATATCTGATTTAAAATTACTATTTTTAAACATATTACTAGGCCATTTTTTATTTTCCAAATCATATTTATCTGTTATATATGGAAAATCTTCATTGCGCATAGTACCCGTAGATGACGTCAAACATTCATTTTCAAAATCTTCATTAATATCATGAGGAGGAACAGGTTGTGGTTGAGGTGGTTGAGGTCTTAATTTGTGTTTTCTTGTACACAACAAATATATTATAATACATAAAATTAATACTAATATTATTGATCCTATTAATACAATTTTATTTTTAGAAATATTTTTTTTATAGTAGTTCATTTATTCAAATAATTATTTTTTTAAAAAAAATAATTATTCTAGTTTTGGTTTTGAAATAGAAAATTGTGATATAACTGTTTCAGAAGTATCTCTATTTTTTGATATAGTAACTAATACAACACCTACAATAACTAAAACTATACCTGCTATTTCATACGGTTTTATCTCTTTCTTTTGAAAGAAATATGCAATTATAACTAATATAGATAAAGCTACTGGGTATTTGATAACAGAAACTAGATGTATCTCGTTTTTACTAACTAAATAATACCACAATAACAAATTTGAAACTATTAATACAACTAAAACTATTATTTTAATCCATGTATCACTTGATATTGATTTTATGCTTGATATTATATTTTTTCTGAAAATTAACAAAAATAATGAAAAAATAAATATCAAAAACGATTCAATACAGAAAAATACATAATTATCAACTTTATCCAAGATTACTTTATTCAAAAATAAAACTAATGAAAATATTATAGAATTTAATAATATTATAGGTAACATCTCTTTTAATAAACTTAAATGAATATTTTTTTTTATTAAATAATATGATAGAAATTTTTATAATAAACTTGGAAAAACATATTGAAAGAAAACAAAATATAATCAATATTTTTAATAAAATTTTAAATATTGACCCTTCCTTAAAAGAAAAAATTAATTTAAATTTTATAAAAGCTTTTGACGGTAATTTATACCAAAATTTTTCTAAATATGATAATATCATTTCAAGAGATTGGTATGACACATGGTCTAATAGAAGTATTACACGTGGAGAAATAGGATGTACTTTATCACACCTAAATATATGGAAAAATATTATCAATAATAATTTTGAAAATTCTATAATTTTGGAAGACGATATATCCATAAATAATTATGACTCTTTTGTAAATTTTTTGAATATTATTGTATCCTCACAACACGAGAAAGACAATGAAACCTTTATTCGTAATTATGACTTCTTTTACCTATCAAGAAAAAAAATTGGTACAAATATAGAAAAAAAATTAGACAATTTAAATAACATCTTCTATCCAGAATTTAGTTATTGGACAAATGCATATTATTTATCATTACAAGGCGCAAAACTTCTATATTCTGATAAATTATCTAAAAATATAGTTCCAGTTGACGAATATATCCCTTATATTTACGGAAAAAACAATAATCATATTTTAGATACACTATTTGGTAATTTCAAAGGTTCTCTAAAAAATATAGGTTGTTTTCAAGATAATATAATTTCTCAATCAGGTTTTCAAGATAGCTCAACTTATTTTTCTTTTTACCCTACATCACACACCATAAATAATAATACAAATATAACTACTATAACAGTGGCTTCAGACCTCAACGACGCTGTAAAATCATATCACGCTTCTTGTAGAAGTTTTGGTATAAATCCAGTAATATTAGGTCTAAATAAAGAATGGAAAGGTACTGATATGACTTCTTTAGGTGGTGGTCAGAAAGTTATTTTACTTAAACAGTATATTGATTCTATTGATTGGAATGATAATCATCTTATATTGTTTACTGATAGTTATGACGTTATATGCAATAATAACATAAATATCATAAAACAAAAATATATTAATTTTTATAACGGTAAAATAGTTTTTGCAACAGAGAATTTTTGCTGGCCTTCAAAAAAATTATCTAATAAATATCCTATTCCTCACACAGTTGATAATAGAGTAAAACAAAATATTTCAAATAAATTTCTTAATTCAGGTCTTTTTATGGGTTACGCAAAAGACATAAAAAAATTACTATTATACTGTTCCATTAAAAATGACGACGATGATCAGCTCTATTACACTAAACTATTTCTTTCAACACCATATATTTGTCTTGATTACTTATGTGAACTTTTTCTTTGTTTAAATACCGAACATAAGCAAGACAATACTATTCTAGATAAAAGTAAATCTTTATTAAAAATAAATAGTAAATCTATCAATCATAACAACGCAGTTTATCCATGTTTTATACATGGTAATGGCGGTGAACTAATGAAAATAAAATTAAATAATTTAGGTAATTATTTGGTTAGTGGTAGACTGTATAATTCTACATATGGTTACAAAAATATTCAAAAAAATAAAAAAAATAAAAAATTAAATCTAATAATGTTTTTTCATATGACAGATGATAATTTGGAAAATGATTCAATATCCATAGAAAACTTTTTAAAAATAAAAATTCCTCAATATTTTGATAAAAAAATTGTTTATTTTAATCAAAATCAAAATAAAGTATCATCAAAATTATTATCTCATTCAGATTTTTACATTTCAAACAAAAATTTACAAAATATAAACAAAAATTCTAAAAAAATAAATTTTACAGAACTAAATGATTTATTAAAAAATTCTAATTATACTTTTTATATAAATTCTCGTACAATACTATCTAACACGGTTGATATTTTAGATGATCTCTTCATGGAAAATAAAAATATGGTCGGTCCCATGTTAAAAGAAAAAAATTCTCTTTTTAGCAATTTTTGGGGAGATTTAAATCAAGATAAATACTACGCTAGATCTTTCAATTATATAGATATTTTTAATTATAAAGAAAAAAGTTGTTGGGTAGTACCTTATTTATGGTTTTGTTTTTTGATAAAAAGTAATCTTTTTATAAATATTTTTAATGAAAATTTTATTCAAAATGTAGATATGAATTTATGTCAATCATTAAGAAAAAATAATATTTTCATAAACGTATTGAATACAAAAAATTACGGATCTTTACAACCTTCTTTACAAAACGTAAAAATAACAGACTACTCTTCTAAATCATGGGAACAAAAATATTTAGATAAAAATTTCTTAAATCTTTACAATAGTTCTCAACAATTATCTCAAATCCCTAAAAACCTAACACAAGAAATATCTAGAGATATTTGGAAAACAAAAATATTCACAAAGGAATTTTGTCAAGAGATTATAGACATCTCGGAATCAGATGATAATTGGTCAAAAGGCGGTGACAAATATTACGATAATAGAATTTCTAATTATGAACCTTATCCTACTCAGGATATACATTTAGAAAAATTAGGTCTAAAAGATATGTGGGAACACGTTTCTAAAAAATATATCTATCCTATCGTACAAAATATTTACGAGTATTATGCTAAAAAAATAAATATTTGTTTTGTTGTAAAATACTCAATGTCTGGTCAAAAACATCTAAAACCTCACCACGACTCTTCTTCTTTTACTATCAATCTATGTTTGAATAATGATTTTGAAGGAGGTGGTTGTAATTTTATAAGAAATAATTTTACAACAACACACAAAGACATTGGAAGTGTTATCATACATCCAGGCAGAATTACTCATAGACATCAAGGTTTACCTATTACAAAAGGTAATAGGTATGTTCTTATATCTTTTGTAAACTAACTAACTAATTTTATTATTTTTATAAATAACAAAATTATCTAAAAGCTTTACCAATCTCTCCCGCCATCAATCCAGCTGCATCGGCTTGTGCTATAAATTTACTCTGTGTTGCAAGATAATACCATACCCATGATATAACTACAAGTATTATACTAAATGCTATTAAAAATATAGATACTATCAATAACATTTTACTATCTATTATATCATGTGGTTCTTTGGGATCATACCATATCGTTATAGTTTGATCTTTACTAACTATACTTGATGTAATAAAATTATCTTTTGTATATTCTTTATCTCCTATCTTATAACTTAAACTTACTTTACAATTTTTGTTAGTATTATTACTATCATTATTACTTTCTACTGAAGAACATTCTTCAACTTTAGTGATAGTTGCTTTTACACTCTTCTTGTATTTTAACTGAGATACTAAAATTAAAACTCCTATAACTAACATTATAACCATTACTATACTTGTCATTACAGCACTAAATAATGCATGTATTCTACCTCCTTTAGCGGATACATCTCCAACATCTCTTAAAAGTTTATCACTGGGCATATTTACTATATAAAAATAAATAATTTAAAAAAATAATTTATTTTTTAGAAGAAGAAAACATACAAAAATGTTATTAAAATTTAGATATGATCAAGAAAAGAATGATGTATATCTAGAAGAATCAAAATCCGGTAAAAAATGTGAAATGATAGATATCACATCCGATCTCAGAACTAAATTATTAGATAAAAATGAAATGACATCTGATAAATTTAAAATAGACTCAAACGTTTACTTTATTAAAAAACCTCTATTTATAAAGTTAGCAAAAGCTCAAAATAGACCTAGTATAGACGCTCTCAAAATTTTATTTGAAAAAAAAATCATAATAATAACTGGTGAAAAATCATATGTTTTTTATAACGGAAAAGCTATAAATGTAGCTGAGTACGAAATAGATGTAGACGAAAATACTTTATCTACTCATAAAATAACTTAAAAGAATTTGTCTCTTGATGATAAAATGAGTTCCGATAAAACTTACGATATTACTAAAACAAATACTGTAATAGATTTAAATGAAAATTTAACTAATTTTTCTTGTGGTTTTAATATATCTATTGAAAATGGTGAAGATAAAGAAATTGAAGTCGCCGTAATAGATCCTATGGACGAAAATGAAGTAGAATACCAAAGATTAAAGGGAGGTAACTCTGGTAGCATTGAAAAAACCGAAGGTCCTTATAAAAGTTTTATGCTAGCTTTAAAACTACCAGAAGACTGTAAAGAAGAATCTCTTAAAGTTCGTGTCGCTACAAATGTTAAAAGTTTCGACCAACAACAAGATAATGATCAACAACAAGACAATTCGGATTTTATTGAATCAACTTTAGATAATTATGAAAATGATAAGAAAAAAATTAATTGGTTTAAAATTATTTTGGTCTTAATTATTTTAGCTATAGGTGGTTATATGATTTACTATTTCTATAAGAAAGATAATAAAAAATCTCCATACTCTTCAAGAAATTTTGGAAAATTTAACGATAACACAATAAATAGTTTCGGAAATCCCTCACAACCTTTCGGAACAATCTCCACTCCTACAAGCCCTTTTACTCACATGAAAAATACTCAACTCAATTCTTCTGAAATAACAGGAAAATCACCCACTTTTAATACTGTAAAAACTAAAGCACCAACTCCTTCTACTAAAGCACCCCTAAAAAAATCAAAAAATATTTTTGAAAAAATGAACGATATCGAATTATAAATTTATATGAAAAATCATATAAATTTATCTATAAAACTCTATATTATTTTTATCTATACTAGAATTTGGATTATACTCCAACGCTTTTTTACACCCTATCAATCCTTCTTCTTTTTTACCACAATAATACGCCACCACTCCTAAAATATGCCATCTCTGATAATCATAATAATGCTTATTATAATACAATAAACAATTAGGATAATCTAATTCACACGCCATACTTATAAAACTATACGCTAATCTCCACTTCTTCTTTTTTTGATAATATTTGGCTATCTCAACTAACGGCTCCGCCCTTTCTAAATACTCATACGCTTTTATAAACTCTAAAATAGCATCATACCATGTATACTTATTATTTAATTCTAACATAATATACCCGCTATTCATATACGACTGATAAACTTCTTCATAAAATCCATCCCTTCTTTCACTCCTCATCTTATAATACTTCAAACTGGACGTTTCGTCTTTTAATGCTTTATACGTCTGCGCCAAATAATAGATTGACCTACTCGTATTATTCTCTTCAACATCCTTTAAAAGTAACTCCTTATCTTTCTCAAATCTTAATAAACTTTTATCATTATCTCTACTTCTATCTTGCGTTATATACACAATTTCTGATGGTAGTTTACATATATATTTTAAATCATCATTTTTTGTATTATAAATATACTCATGAACTACTCCTTTATACCTCCAATCACACCTGTTTTTTATTAATTTTATGTTATGAAATGTATAATCATTCTCCTTTTTTGAATTAACTGTTAATTTTTGAGATACATAAAATCCTAACACTTTTTTACTATGATAAAATTTACTCAACACTACACTCATCATATCTATATCTTGGATTTTTACTTCATCGTTAGCATCTAATAATAATAGATAATCCGCTCCTGTCGTCTCTGCAAACTCTAAACACTCGTTTCTACTCTTTTCAAAATTTATAAATTCACTATACTTAACTTTCAAAATTATTCCATTCTCTTCACAAAATTTTGTTATCTTACTTACCGTATCATCTGTAGACCCCGTATCTAATACTATTATCATATCTACTACTCCTATAATACTATTCAGTGTATACAAAATATTCTTACTCTCATCTTTCACCATCATCACTCCCGCTGTTTTTATATTTTTTAATTCATTTATAAACTGAAAACTACACTCATCATTATCTATTAACGTTTGAAATAAATCACTTATTTCCTTATTACTGCTTTTCTCAATCATTTCATTATCACTAACATCATTTTCCATATACTTTATTTTTACTTTTTTTTGTAAAAAATAATTAGATAAAAATATACTCTCGACGAATCCTCTTGTGGAGATACTCATTATATCCTCACCCCCTCCACTCATATATTTTTGTACCCTATCAAAATATTTATAAATAGATTCATCGAACATACTCATACTAAAACAAACACACTTATTACTAAAAATACTCATAGATTCTGAATGTAATCGGTTTTTTGAAATAAGTGATATTCCTTTATTATCCAATTTTATATCATATCCATCATAACTCCATATATCATCATACGATGTATACTTAAATGTCGATATAATATCATTATTAAAATTATTTATCTCTTTTTCATCTAAATATATTATCCTAATATCTTTTCTTTCATCACTCTCTTCTTTACACAAATATTTATACACATCTACTACTCCATACACTCCTCTCTTATACTCTTTACACAAATTTATTCTGATTTTATTACTCCATATCGTCGGCAATAAAATCTTTTCAGTACTATTAATTACAACATACTCCGGCTCTATACTTAGATTTTCTATAAATTTATATAAATCTTCTAAAAAAGTCAACTTCTCATAGTTTAAACTTATTATATATTTCATAATTTTATTTTATATATAATAAGTTTTTAAATTATCATTGATAATCTTCACTCATATTATTACCTTGTCTCATTGCTGGTCCTCCTTTAAATCTTGGTGTAAATTGTGTTTCTTGTTCAAAAGTCGTATTGCTAGTTGCAAAAACTGTATTCTTTGTCTCTTGATTCAACATATTAACTACTGTATTATCATCTTTCATAAAATTAGCATTGTTAGGATTAACATGCTTATTTGTTGTTTTGATTCTAAATGACATTTTTATTATTGTAAATAAAACTTTTAGATCTTTTTATTCAACATTATCTATATCTTTATCCTCACCTCCTTCTATCATATTCTTTTGTTCTCCATTTGAAATATCAGGTACATCTATTTTTGTATTCTCAAATCCCTGCTGCATCTGCTCCATCATCTTATTCATATCTATACCTCCTCCTCCTTCTTGTGAAAGTCCTCCCATCAAATTACTCATCATGTTTCCTAAATCTGGTGCTGCTGTTCCATCTCCTCCTTGTGAAAGTCCTCCCATCAAATTACTCATCATATCTCCTAAATCTGGTACTGCTGTTCCATCTCCTCCTTGTGAATCTCCCATATTAGATACTAACCCGGTTACAGTACCCATAAGCTTTCCTAAATCAAGATTACCTTCTTGAAGATTCTTACTCATATCTCCAATCATTTCCGTAAATACTCCAGATTGCATTATAGATGTAACCGCTTCCATAGGATTCGAATTTGGATCTACATTCTTTTCAACTTTATCAATTATTCCTGAAATAAAATCAAATTCATTCCCTTCATCTTTCTTCTCACTGCTTTCACTATTCTTCTTAAGAATCTCCTTAGCCTTTCCTGCAGGATCTACCATAGCACTAATTGTAAGTATATGCTTCCAAACTGCTTCTGTAATATCATTTATCTCCTCTTTTGTTTCCTCTTTTGAAATAAGTCGGAATATATGCCCCATATCTATAGACACTAAATTAGAATACATAATAATATTACTACTCGACTCTTTCATCTTTTCACTATCTTTTGCATGTATAATACCTCTATTATCTACACAAAATGTTTTAAATGCTTTTATATGCTTCTTAATAGGTTCTACATTGTTAATAGTAGTCTTATCCAATAAACGCTTGTAATAAGCTAAACTTTTTTGCTTTTTCCCATATAGATCTGAAAGTTCTCCTACAAACTTTGATATACAGTTAAATGTAATAAGTTCAATATCTTCCATTTATTTTATATTTAATAAGTTTTAAATGGTTTTTATTTACAACAATTTAAAAACATATACCCATTTTATAAAATTATAAATGGTAATTATTGAAGACGGTCTAAAACTAGATTTCGATAACGTTTTGATAAAACCTAGAAAATCAGAACTATTCAGTAGAAAACAGGTACAGTTAAACGTGGAATACTCTTTTCCACACTCAGAATATAAATGGTCTGGAGTTCCTATAATGGTCGCAAATATGGATACTACAGGTACTTTTGAAATGGCTCAAGCTTTATCTAATCATAACGTAATCACTTGTATTCACAAACATTACTCTTTGGATGATTGGTCTAATTGGCTAAATAAAGTTCAATACGGTAATCCTTCTATTTATGATCGTATTTGCGTATCATCTGGTACTAGCAAAAATGATATACATAAATTATCTGAAATTCTAAACTTTCACCCAAACTTAAAAATGGTAATGTTAGACATCGCTAACGGCTATTCCCAACATTTCTTAGACGTCATTCAAGAAGTAAGATCCCTTTTTCCTGACAAAATAATCATCGCCGGTAATATCGTAACTCCAGAAATGACTGAAGATTTAATAAATAGAGGCGCTGACATAGTCAAAGGCGGTATAGGTCCCGGTAGCGTGTGCACTACAAGAAAGAAAACAGGTATCGGTTACCCTCAATTAAGTTGTGTTATTGAATGTTCTCAAGCTGCTCATCGTCTAGGCGGTCTCTTTATTTCAGATGGTGGTTGTACTTGTCCCGGTGATTTTAGTAAGGCTTTTGGTGCAGGAGCTGATTTCGTTATGTCGGGTGGCATGTTTTCCGGTCATGAAGAATCTGCTGGTGAAATCATAATTGAAAATGATAAAAAATTTAAATTATTTTACGGTATGTCAAGCAAAAAGGCTATGGATACTCACTCAGGTGGCGTCGCTGATTATAGAACAAGTGAAGGAAAAGTCGTAAAAATACCTTTCAAAGGCTCCGTTCAAAATACTATCCTTGATATTTTAGGTGGTATTCGTTCTACTTGTACTTACGTAGGAGCTGCATCTTTGGATAAACTATCACAGAATACTACGTTTATTAGAGTATCTAGACAACTGAATAATGTATACACATAAAAATAAAATGTTTTTATTACTTATAAAATTAATAAAAACTAATCAAAGAGATAACAATGTCTAATCAAACTTATACTCAAACTTTTAGTCCTAAAAATAAATTAATCGCCATCTCCGGTATTATAGGTGTTGGTAAATCAACCCTAACAGGAAATTTAGGAAAATACCTTAATTATGATATATATAATGAACCCGTAGACACAAACGAATATTTGGAAAAATTCTATAAAGACATGAACAAATACTCTTTTCCAATGCAAATATATCTTCTAAATCATAGATTTAGACAACACCAACAAATGGTTTGGTCAAATAATCACGCTATTCAAGACAGATCTATTTACGAAGACGTTATCTTCGCAAAAATGCTAAAAGAAGATAACATGATGGAAGACTTAGACTTTCAAACTTACGTTTCTTTATTCAATAACATGACAAACTTTCTTCATAGACCTGATCTAATCATATATCTAGACGTAAATCCCGAAATCGCTCTCCAACGAATCAAATTAAGATCTAGGGAATGTGAAAAACAACTCCCTCTAGATTACCTAAAACAACTAAAAGCAGGTTACGAAGATTGGCTAAATGATGTCGAAAAAAGAATCCCTGTACTCCGCATAGATTGGAACGAATTTAAAGATACTGAATTTGTCGCTAATTTGGTAAAAGAAAAATTAGGTAATCTTAACTACGGTCTAACTCTATAATTTTATTTTGTACAAAATAAAATTATAAAAATTTACTTTCTCTTTTTATTATGAAGCCAAAGTACTAAACATATTGTAATTTATATCTCCATCATTATTAGTATACTGATAACTATCAGTTTTATATGTATTTATTATACCATTTACTTTAGGATAATCCATATATGTTTTATGTATTAATACAGTATGAATAGTAACATTTACATAATTAAATGAAGCAGCACACACCGTTTTAAATGTTGAACCAAGAGGAGCGAAACCATATGCACTTAGTTCAGGAAATTGATTCCAAGAATGCCATATACCACTTTCTACTTGTTTCCTAAACATATTTACATTTTGAGCCCATGAACGTCCTTTTACTAATTCAACATCATTGTAATAATAAAAAACATCTTGACCACTATCAGTCCAAACATTAGAAGTTAAATAATATCCTATAGTATAATTACTTGGATCTGGATTAAAATGTCCTACATGTCCAAATTTATAATTATTATCGTCATAACCAGTTGAAATAATTGTTGTATCTGGTGTTCCAATTGTTCCTGACCCAGATTGATAATCAGATATTACAGTAGATCCTATATACATAATTTTACAAAAATTCAAATTATTTATTTTTAAATTACCCTTAATATATGCATCTCCATCAACTTTTATATTACCATTTACTTCTAATTTTTGATCGGGGTCTGTTGTTCCGATTCCTACATTGCCCGATGTATCTAATGTTAAACCTACATTACTATTTACGTAAAGAGTGTCTGTATTTAAACTATCATTTGTTTTATAATATATACCCAATTTATTATCAACAGTAGGTCCAAAATGATGAAATACCCAATTTTTTTGAATTCCTCCTGATGATCCTGCATTCGATAATGCGATTAAACTTCCCGCTGAACTACTATTTGGAGATATGATCTGTAATCTGGCCTCTGCACTTTCAATTAATAAAGTAGTGAAATTTTCAACTACTTTATGTGGAACTGCATAACTTGAAATATGCAATAAGGTTTGAGGACTTGTTGTTCCTATTCCTACATTTCCAGTTGAACCTGATAATATCATTTTATCAACATTATTACTTCGAAAATAAATATTCCTGCCAGATTGACTATTCAAAAAGGTGTTTCCAGTAGCGCTCTGTTGAAGAGCATAACTTGTTGTTCCAACTTGGTCAAAATGAGAAAATGCAGCATAATCACTATGGCCCACATAACCAATATGGGCCGTTCCTATTATTGCACTATTATTTGTGTTGGGATATACTTCTAATTTTTCTGTTGGATTTGTCGTTCCTATTCCTACATTTCCAGCATTATCATAACATATACTTGGTTCAATATCATAAGATGTTCCTGTAGACATTAATGTATGACTTGATGGTATATATATATCTTCTACATTTACAGATGATACATTAGAACTATATGATATATTAATATATGATTGTTTATGAGTAATTGCAACATAAATATGATATTTTTTAGTAGAATTATCATATTTATACTTAAACTCAGGTATACCTTGAAGTAAAGTATATGTATCATATGTTCCATCTGAAACTGTTTTATGTTCTAATATAAACTTATTATTACTAAAAGTTTGATTTTGTGCATTCCATGATAATGAAAAATGTAATTTTGTTGTTAATATATTTTCACTATAATAACTAACACTTCTTTTTCCTAATATTTCAATATCAATACTTCCTGCATATTTTCTGCTAGTTACTGTTGAAGTTGTATTTGCAAAAATTTCTAATAAAACTATATTTGATGTGATTGATGTACTTGTAGTATTTGAAATATCAATGCTATCAGCTATTATTTTTTTATTAGGGGTTAAATTAATTTTAGAAGAAGTTAATTCAGGTATAACATTTCCACCAAGTGATTCTGTTAATGTCGGTTCAGTTCCATTTATTTTATAAAATCCTGGTCTTGTAAAATATATTTTACTTCCAATACTAGTTGAATAATATAAATATGCTCTATGCCTTTGTATTGTAGAATTCTCTTCCATCATAAAATTAGTATGTGTTCTTACTTTATAACCAGTTGATAAATGATATATTCCTCCTATTGTTGAAGGAGAACTATAACCACCTGATTTATATGGCAATATTACGCCTACACTTACATACCACTCATTAAGAGTATAATTAGTAACATTTGATCCAGATACAAAGTAAGGATTATATTGTATAGTTCCATCTATGTTTAAACAGTCATGACAACCATGATAAAAGGATCCATCACTATTATTTACAACTTTAAAGTATACTACAGACATATAACCAAATTTTGAATTTACATTATAAATATAATAATTCCAACCGCCATCAGCATTGTTAGTTGTATCTAATGAAGTGGCTTCCCAAACATAATCATAGTCTCCAAATGGACCTATATCATTTACACGCATACTATTTTCTCCAGATGTTGTTTGATTTAAAGTATATTTTCCAATTGAATCTGTAATTGTACCACTTGATTGCGTCCTCCATATATCGGTGTCCATTAAATTATTTTTTGTATTATTTGAAAATACATTATCTGCTAATATATTTCCATTTACTTCTAATTTTTCATCTGGGTCTGTTGTTCCTATTCCTACATTTCCTGAACTTGATATTCTCATTTTATCACTACCTGCAATTCTAAAAAATAGATCCTGTCCAGATACACTACTTAATACTGTTGCTCCTGTACTTGTTTGTCTTAATGCACAAGATGAAGCATTACCTATATAATTAATATGACCAAATCCAGCATCGGCATTGACTCCGGCATACCCAATGAAAGCATAACCAATTCTTCCACTACCAATATTTGATCCTGGATGAATTTCTAAGCTAGTTGTTGTATTTGTAGTACCTACTTGTATAGTTTTATCACTTTCAAGATGAACATTTCCAAAAAAATTAACATGATCACTACCATAACTATATTGAAATACTTTACTTTCAGTTCCATTATCTCTTCTAAAAAATGTAATAGTATCATCAGAATAGATGGTACTAGGAGTACTATCACCACTATATAAAAATCCTCCTCCATGGAGAATAGATTGTCCAACAAATACCCTACCAGTACCTTGTGAAGTTTCTCCATATAAATTTAAAGATGCTGTTCTACTATCATCTGCTTTAATAGTTAATGTTGTATCAGCTGTTACTGGACTTTCAATAGTTACATCACCGTAAAATCTAGCACTTTTATCATTATTTAATACTAATGAAGAATTATTATTTTGATTTCCTGTATAGAATGTTAAACCACTCAAATCATCTCCATAAATTTCACCATGTTGTATTTTTAATCTCTTACCATTATTTTCTAATCTAAAATTATTACCAACATTTAATACTCCACCAATGTTAGTATTTTCAGCAATACCAACACCACCATCTACAATTAAAGCACCAGTAGTAGTACTTGTTGAAGTAGTTGTATTATTAATATTAGTAGCACCAGTAACATCAAGTGTTCCACCAATGTTAGTATCACCTGTTATATTTGTTGTACCATTTACATGTAATTTAGAGGTTGGATTTATTCCGATGCCAACATTTCCATCAATATCAATCTTAAATATCTCTTCCCCTGTACTATAATCTCCTTTAACATGACTTCCCCCTTTGAAAATTTTAAACCCACTATTTCCTCTAATATATATTAAACCATCTTTATCTATCCCTACACCATGATTTGTACTAAATAAGTTGATTTTTTGGTTATAATTATCGTTATCAACATATAATTCACCATTAGATATTGTAACATTATCATTTAATTTTATAATACCTGTTCCTGTTCCACCAATGTCTGGATTAGTAGAAATTATTTCAATATCTCCGGTATCATTTTTTATCGTATGACCATCTATATTTATATCATCTACATTTATTTCTTCAAAATCTCCACCTCTTGAAAAAGTTATTGTATTCCCCCCTAATGAATCACTTGTTATTGTCATTCCCGATCCAGCTACTAATGTCAATGTATCTGATGAACTATCTGCTACTACATCATCTTGTCCATTTATTGAAATCTTTTCAAACGATTTTACTACAGGAATATTACCCCACTCTAACCCATTTCCTTCACTATTAACTTTTAATATTTGTTCAGTTGTACCTAATAAACTTACTCCTGTTCCTCCATTACTAATACCTAATACTCCTGTTATTGAATTATTCCCTAAATCTAGTCCTAATTTTGTTGATTCTATCATCAATCCTCCTTCAGATTTTAAATCTACACTTAACTCGTTACCATTTTTACTTATACCATCTCCTCCTTCTATCTGTCCTGCTCCTGAAAACTGAGTCCATGTAATATCTGTACCACCTACTATTACTTCAGATGTTTGTGTCATTACATATCCATGACTACCATTTAATATACCATCCGTTACAAATACAAAATCTCCTGCTTTTATTTCATTAGGTTCATCAAAATCACTACTTCTTGTCCATCCTCCTTCACTACTTACATCGTAAACTCCATTTTCTGTCTTGTCTTCTTGATCTTTAACTAAAATTCTATCTCCTTCTATTGTTTCTATTCCATCTATTGTTTGTGTTCCACTTAATGTAATATTTTCAGTTGTAGCTAAACGACACGATTCTTGAATATGTAACCCTTCCGCAACAGTATCTACATAAGATTTTGTCGCTGCATCTTGAATATCTATTGGATCTGATACATTTTGTATTCTATTATTACCTATATTAACTTCTTTTTCACTGTTAATCGTTATCCCATTCAATGACGTCAAGGTTTTATTACTTAGTGTCTGCTCACTAGTTAACTGTACTATATTATCATTTTCTATACTTAATATTTTAGTTGCGCTTGCTGCATTTCCTGTTGTATCTTGATTACCTGTTGTATTAACACCTGGTAAATCAATATCAGCTGTACCATCAAAGGATACTCCTCCTATATTTCTAGCAGTTTGTAACTTACTTGCGCTTTCTGCATTTCCTGTTGTATCTTGAGTACCTTGAATATTAACACCTGGTAAATCAATATCAGCACTACCATCAAAGGATACTCCGCCAATATTTCTAGCAGTCTGTAACTTACTTGCGGTTGATGCATTTCCTGTTGTACTTTGGTTACCCATTGTATTTACACCTGGTAAATCAATATCAGTACTACCATCAAAGGATACTCCTCCTATATTTCTAGCAGTTGTTAAACTTGCTGCTGAACCTGTTGTATTACCTGTTCCTCCATACTCTATAGGTATTATATTAGCATTCCATGAACCAGTTGTTATAGTTCCTAATGTTACTATATTTTCTGTTCCTGAAAAATTTTCAAGTTGCGATGATTCAATTAACTCATCATCTTCTAATTTAAATTTCCATTCTTCATTAATTTCATCATATATCAATGTGTAATTATCATATAATGTTTGCTTAGATACTGGTACTGAATTTATTTGAGAAGCGTTAAACATCTCTTTATCAGCTCCTGACTGATCTACTATACCTGCATTTATAGTATTATTAATCTTCATTTGTAATTTAAAATGATTTTATTATTCATTATATATTTTTTAATATCATATTTATGCCAGAATTAACGCTTCTTATCATATCTTCTACTATATTATTCACAGCTTTTAGAAAAATAAATTTAGATAAAGTTGTATATAATACAGGCATACTTTATGAAAATTATCGAGACGGTTACGGTCTATCTTTAAAAGAGGGTTATCCCTATTAATTTATCCCTTAATATAGAGATTTATATAAATCTCTATATTTCATTTATGAGCTTGTTAAAATAATCACTTCTTCATTACTTTCTTCATTATTTTGTTGATCGTTATTCTGTTCTTCTTGATTCTTTTTATTTTCCTGATTAAGTATATCGTTTACATGACCTAATATCAATTTGTCTATCTCCCTAAAAAAACGATTGATTGAATTTATATCAGACAAACTTTGAATATCTAATACCGGTTTTATGTATTCATCAAAATCTTCAGTTCCTTTATCCTTTATAAAATCTTGTTTCAATACTACCAATCTTTTATGCAATT
>Ga0213859_10000208_pt1 | contig 27657 bp, 30 predicted proteins | sample PICome_2_FD_160133 | JGI IMG/M metagenome (GOLD analysis project Ga0213859, IMG submission 160133) | Coastal seawater microbial communities near Pivers Island, North Carolina, United States - PICO304 | ecosystem: Environmental > Aquatic > Marine > Coastal | place: USA: North Carolina...
TTCAAAGCCAGAGCTTTCCATTACATTTATAAAAGCTTCTATTTCTTCTTGTTGCGTTTGTTGAGAAGGGTTAACATCTCCAAATGGTGTTTTGCTAACTAAACTATCCCAAGCTCCTTGCCAAAAACCGGCTTTATCTTGTTTAGTGGGATCTAAATTTAATTGATATGCTTTGTTTATGGTAATGTAATCTGTAAGCGCAGTGTTAAAAGCCTTAGCAAAAGGATGGTCGCTTTTTAATTTAGTTATATTTTCTGGTATTTCACCTGTGCTTGCTATTTCTTGAATAAGATTTAAACCAGTTTCATATTTAGTATCACCTAAAAATAAATTACCTGCTGTTTGACCTCTTTGAAAAACGCTAGCGCCTTTGTCAAAGTTTTCTGGGTCTGATTCTCTATAATTGTTTAATTTTTTAGCAAGTGCTACGACTTTATAGTACTGTTTTGTTAACGCGTTATTAAGTTCTTGTACTTCTGTAGTTTCAGCTTTTTGTCTTGCGTCTTCATTTATTTTTATAATATCATCAGGAGCTTTATCAAAACTATATATTTCACCTGTAAAAGGATCATAAAGTTTTTCACCATCTACTTCTTCGTCTCTAACAAATCGTCTGCCTTTAGCTCTTACTTTAAAGTTTAAGTTGTCTTGATCAGTTTCTTTTAATTGATTAGATAACTCTTGGTTAGTTACGTTTTCAACAAATATTTGTCTAGCTTTAGGTATATCTATAGATCTTAAATTAGATTCTTCATTTGGTTTTTTTCCTGTATAACTAAAAACAACACCAGTTCTATCTGAGTTTTTATAATCTCTTTCTATTTTACTTTTACCAAATAAACCTAAAGGTTTTCCTTTTTCAAAAGTATTTTCATCTATAGTAAAGTCAAATTCATCTGTAACAATTCCCATTCCAGGAACTGTTCCAACAGCCGCTGGACCTGTGGTTTCATAATAGCTTAATTCAGGCACATCAAATTCACCACCTCTTTTTTCTTGAATATATTGTTGTAATTTTTGATGCTGTCTAAGTCTTTCAGTTGGAGTACCACCAGCAAAAATATCAGATCCTATATATTCTAAAGCTTCACGTTCTAAAGGTTGAACACCTGTAACTACAACTTCTTCAAGCTCTATAGGTTTAGCAGCGTCAATAATAGCGTCTTGCTTAGCGTTTTGTTTTCTACGTTTTTTTATTGCTTTTTCGCTATTGTCTATTTTGGGTAAATCCAAAGAAATATCTTCCGAATCTAATACCAAAATCTCGGGTGCTGGCCCGGTTACCGGTGTTGCAGTTGCACCCTTTGCCGCAGCACCGTTTGTCTTTCCCTCAGTTGGGGTTGTTTGTATTTCGTCTGTAACTTCTGTAGTTTCAAGTCCATGCTTGTTAACATACTCATCTACAGATAGCTGCTCATTGTTTGCAGCTTGAGTAACTTCGTCTAGTGTGTATTCAAATCCTTGATACTTAAACATAATTTGATTGTTTAATTAGTTGATAATCCAGGTAACATAGGTCTTTGTTCAAACGTTTCTATAGACACGCCTTCTATAGGATTATCACCTATTAATTTCATTAATTCTTTTTTCATTGCTTCGTTTTCTGGAAGCATGCTTATTAAAGCTCTAACTCTAGCTGGATCGCTAAGATCAAAAGACATGTCTGTCGTGAATATAGTTTGATCTTCTCCAGCTACTTTACTACCAGATTTATAACCTAATTCTATAACAGGAGCAACGTCACCACCGCCGGCAGGTACAGTTCCAGGTAAAACATTAACTTTTAAAATATCTTTACCGCCTACTTTCTTGTTAGTGAAATAAGATTCAGTATTTTTAAAAATATCTGTATAAACACCCGGAGCTGCGTCAGCTATTTCTTTAGCGGTTTTAGCAGCTTTTCTTTCTGCAGCTGTAGGTTCATCTGTTGTAATTTTTCTAACAGAACCTTGCTTACCTTCCGGTAATATATCGTACATGTATTGGGCTAAAGATTCTGTAAATACTTTAGAAGTTTCTGTGTCAAATGTGGTTCCTATTTGACCGTCAGCTAACTTAAGTTTAAAACCATCTGGATATAAAGGTTTACCATCTGGTCCTAGTATATTTCTACCTTGTTGTAGCTGGTGGTTCCAAAGGTTATTTGCAGCAGCAGGTCTTTTTAAATATGTTTTAGCTTTAGCGTTTATAAAGTCTCTTGTAGATCCAGCTACTTTAGCCATATCTATTTTTTGGTAATCATATTCAACATCACCGCTTTGTATTGTGTCAATAGTGTCTTGTATAAAACCATCTCCTAATACATTGTTTTTTACTACACCAGCTTGATTAAAATACTTTAAAGTTTCTTTTCTAATATCATCAATAACGCCTGCGTCAAAAGTGTATATGTCTACAGGATTAGCATCAATAAAAGGGTTTTTAATATTTCCTTCTTGAAAGTTTTTTAATATTTGATCACTAGTATATTTAGTTCTTATATTTAAATCATTGTCTAAATACCAATTTTCTTCTCCGTTTTTTGTACCGCGAAGTAGCGCTGGCATCGCAAGTTGGTAATTCATAGATCTAACTGGGTCTATACCAACTGTAGACACGCCACCAGGCGTATTAACATTAGCGTAATTATCTACAACATCATTAGTATAAGACTCAGCGGCGTTTTTTCTGGCTTCTGCTAAACTTATTAACTCATTTAATTTAGAACTATAAATACTAAAATTTTTAGTAGCATCTTCATCACCTCTTCGCATACCCATGTATGCTTCACCTTTTTTTCTTATAATATCTAAAGCTAAATTATTGAAACTTTCATTTGTAGAACCAGCTTGTTTTAAAAAATCACTGTAGTTTTCTTGAATAAACTTAGCGTTTTCATCTAAGATTTTTTGAGTTCTTTGAACTTCTAGCGATGCTGCTTTTGAAACACCTTCTATGGTTGATGCTATAGAGTTACCAATGTTTTGTATTGCGTTACCCCATATAGCGCCACTTTTAGTATCTACTACAGTTTGTGGGTTTTCATAAGCACCAGAGCGCCCGTAATTTCTTGCGAATTGTGGTAAAGCCATTTTTTATATTCGTTTAAATTCTACGTCAAGTTTAGAATAATCGACAAGATCATACCCATCGTTTCCTTTTATTACAGCTTCTTTTGGTACTTCATTAGACATAACACCTTGATATGTGTGACTACCGTGTTTTTTATCTATATATTCAAATGAATATATTTTTAAACCACTATTAGATCTACCAATTAGTTTTATATTCTTTTTTAACCTTATATCAGAGCCTGTGTATACTGGAGCCGTAGGTGTTATACCTCCACCTACAGGGACAATACCTTGAGACGTTAAAGTGTTGACAGGTGTAACTTGTGGAGTAAATCCTCCGAAATTCATTGCAGCTCCTTGAATACCGCTTCCAAGTATTTGCGTAGAACCGCTAATACCAGAAGACATTATATTAGCAGCGTTTTGCCTAGCTGCTGTTGATACTTGTTGTTGCCCAGTTATCTGCGCTTGCAACCTATTTAACTGCTCTGTTTCTCTTCTTTCTTTTTCACCATAAACAAACTCTCTACCAAGAACATCAGCTTGTTGTATACGCTGCGCTTCTGTCATCTGAGCTTGCTGCACCCGCTGCGCTTCAGACATTTGTTGTTGTTGTAAAAATTGTTCGCCTTGAGCTGCTAGTTTATCGTTTTGAGCTTCTTGTAGTTCTAACGATTGAGATACACCTCTTTTACTTTGCAAAGCAGCTTGAGCAAGAGCAGTTGCACCACCTGCACTAGCACCAGTAGCAGCTAATAAATCTAATGTATTAGCTAAAGCTATATCAGCTTCTTCCGCTTGGAATTTAGCAGCTTGAGTTGCAACGCCTAGATTTTCAAAAGGATTAGATAATATACCTGAATTATCAATAATCATATCTTCTAAAGAAACTACATCATCATACGGATTTATAATTTCTTGGCGAGCAAGTTCTAGCTCGTCCATCTCCGCTGATAAAGCGTTTGCTCTGTCTTCTGCCCTTCTCGCTTGTTTAGATTGCGCATTACTAGCGGACTTACTAGCTGCATATGCTCCACCAGCTGTGATAACCGACCCCGCTATAATAGCTCCTGCTGTTCCTATGGCCATAATTAATTAATTTTTTTAATATTTTCATAAGATGGTTCTGAATCTTCAAACCACCCGTGTTTTTTTAATGATTTTCTAATACCTTTGCTTCTTCCTATAAACAACATATATTTAAACCCCATTAATAAAGCTGCATTTTCAGCAACCTCTACTAATTCATCTATTAAATAAGATCTATCTTTTTTATAATTAGGATCTGATATAATATATTCTAACCAACACCCTTTTGAATTTGTTTGGTATATAAATCCAGCTATTACAGGTTTATTATTTTCTTCTATAATAATACCACCACTTCCGTTTTCAGGTAAAGAATCTTTAGCTGGAACTGGCCACTTGTGACCTTGCCACCAACTTGCCAACATATCCCAGTCTTCTTGTTGGATTTTTCTTGATTTTAATTCCATATAATTTAATAACTTGATTCCACGTACTCAGATGATACGGCAAATAGCTCACGGGTTTTACCACCGTTACCTACCACTTGTGTACTATCATCTGTTCTTATAGTCACAGTTGCGTAGTAACCTTTTACACCTGAAATAGTATCACCCCACGTAACTTCACCCGCTGTCTCTTGACTGTTATTTATAAGATTAGCAAAATACTTACCTTCTTTTTTGTAGAAGCCAGCGTAATATTGTATACCATTTTGTGAATAACCACCTTCGTCGTAACTTATTATAGATAGGTTTGCGTTATTAAGATCTGGTCTTATCGAGTTAGAAATGTCCGTTAACTCAAAGCTTCTAGCCGCGTTAAATTCAGAAACTTCCCAACCTGTAGATCCTTCGTAGTTTATTGTTTTAAATACTTTAGACAAGCTTACCTGTGGGTTGAATATAAAAGTTACACTAGCTTTAGAATATATACCATAAAATTTAGACCTGTTGTTATCTTGCCCAGGTTCTTGGTAGTTGTGTATATATAGTTGTCCGTCTTTTACACTGTAGTATCTAGACTTAAAACTAAACGCTTGCTCTGGTTTGTATGTAAATCTACTGGTCCAACCTCTAACAGTTTCATCATACGATAAAGTTTGATAAGTATCAGTAATGTCTTCGCCTTGCAAACTAACGGTGTACTGCTTCGTGTATATATCCCACGCGCCTACGGCTTTATCATTGATACTCAAACTAGAAAGTTCATCTCTAAAGTAATCATACATGCCGTAGTTAGATATTTCAGTGATACCATCTTGTGATAAACGTAGCACGGCATTTCTATTTTTATCTACAAAATATTTTCTATATCCATACACTGCAAAACTTTCTGGATTATTACTTATACCAAAGTTACCAGCGTAAGGAATTATCTGTCCGATAACTAGATTAGCAGATGTAACAGTTCCACCACCCTCGGCAGAGTATATAGCATCTTTATCTATAAGCGCTCTGCTAACTTTATTTTGTTGAAATATAATAAGGTTTGTATCTTCAGCATACAACTTTTGTATACTACCATTTGCTGGATCCGCAGCTTTTGTTATGTCTTCACCAACACTAAATACATTTGTGTCATTGATACCAGTTCTAGAGTTAAATATACCAGAGTATATAAGCGCGTTACCTCTTGTACTTCCATTAGGTTCGTCATCTACAAGATAGGCTCTTACACCATAATCTATGTTAGTGTTGTTATAGCCACCACGTATACGAGCTTCTTCAATAAACCAACTAGCATCTTGAGCGTCTTGAGAATATGGTCTAGTAGTTACAGGATATGCACCTGACACGCCTGTTGGTATCCCAGTACTACCGTCCCACGCTGGTGGTATAACGCCTGTTGGTGTTTGAGTATGTGTCTTCTTTAATAAAAAAGAGTTAAAGTATTTTACTTCTACTACTGCTCCCATATTTTTTCTATATTAAAACGTACAAGGTAACGCGTATGATGTTCTTTTACCAAGCGTAAAATCAGCTGTATAAGCACCATCTTTAGTAAATTCAGGATTACTAGGAACTCCAGGAACTCCTACAGTTTGCAACCTTCTGTATCTAAAACCTTCTGGATCATTGTTAATCTCTGTTGCTACATTAGTAAGCGCTTGATCTGTATATAAGGTAGTAACATATTTTGCAAAAGGTTCTGCCGCGTAATATCTAGTGCTTGTAGGTACGAAAAAACCACTACAAACATTGTTGTCAGCTATTTCATATTCGTAAACGCCTGGGACGTTACTAGCCCACTGCACGCTGGGATTATTAAAGTCACCAAATTCATACTCTGCTTGTATATCAAGGTTTACATTTTTAGTACAATCAATAGAACCAGACGTGCTACTGCTAACCGTATTACCATGGTAAGCACCCCAAGGAACACCGGCAGCAGTTCCATCATTTAATCTTGATTCTAAATTACCTATTAAGAACCTATATTCTCCACCATCATTAAAAGCAAAGACCTGAGCTCCTTCAACTTGACCATTTGTTGTTGCGTTGCTTACTAATATACCTGTTGCTCCATATGCTGTGTTACCAAGAGAATCCCATCCGTTAGAAGTAGGTGATGTCACACTGTCATATCTCCAAGTACCAGCAACGCTTGGGTAAAGGCCTTGACTAATAGCTCTGCCTTCAATATCCTCTGCGTCTGTCCAAGTATTAACTGTAGTGTTTTGCTTAAATCTTAAGTTCCACCTAACATTAAGCTCTGTTGTATCAACAACTATCCTTGTATTAACACCTCTTACTATTAAATAGAAAACATTACCTCCACTTACAAGAGTGCGTGGGAATAAATTTCTTTTTTTATTATAAAATTTACCTGTGTATGTTGGATTTGGAAAAGAAGCACAAATATCTATGTCTAAATCATTAGTAGGTCCAAACCCAGTAGGAAAACTTATACCATTTAAATTATTAAGTGATTGTCCTCCTAGATAATTTGGTAAATCAGCAAAAGCAGTTGTTAAGCTTGTCGCAGGATCAACAAACCAAATGGCTGTTCCTTCGCCGTCGGATATTGAGCCAGACGTAATAAAATCACTTGGAAAATTAGAAGTACCACCAAAGTTTACAGTGTAAAGTATATTTGTGCATAATTGATCTGGATTTCCAGCGTCACAAATTCTAAGAGTAAAATCAATAAGTCCACTAGCGTTAGGATCTGTATTTTCAACAGTGCTACCTACAATTACAAATTGACCTGGAAAATCTTGAGTTGGTATACTATAAGTTAACCCTTGTGTATATGTATTAGTATTAGGATTGTTTGTACTAGAACCGTTAGTACCAGATAATTGTGTAATTATTACGGTTTGACCTACCGTAGCATTTATTACCGTTGCTGCTGATGGTGTAGAGGTATTTGTAGGCGGTTCATTTGTAAGCGAGCCCTGCTGGGTAAGTGTACTAATACTACCAGAAACATCTACTGTAAAAGTAAATGTATATGCTTCTGCTTGTCCAGCATTAGAACCGTAATAAAAATAACTATTAGTTTGTATTTTAAATTCTCCGCTTCCAAGAGAAATAAGTGTAAAGTTACTTGTTCTGTTAAAACCTAAATCGTCTTGAACGGTCATTGTTGCCGTAGCTGTTGTTAGATCTTGACCTAGTATATCTTTAAACTTAAACACGCTTGTTATATCATCACCAGGATCGTTAGCTTCTGTATGATCATAGATAAAGTTATCTATAAGATAAGCTTCACCTGTTGACGATGCTACAGCTGTGTTAAGATCATTTATAAGTCCAGCCGTGCTAGTTTCATAAAATAAATCAAGTCTTGATACCGTTGGCGCTGTTTCTAGTATAGCTAAGTTTTCGTATTTTTTATACGTTGGAGTACCTTGGTTTTCAATATTTAATAAACCAAATTGATCTGCAACAGTATTTTGACTTGTAACAAATTCTGCTATAAAAGGGTTTGATTCAGATTTGAAAAAAGCATAATATGGGTTTGCGTCATCTGTTATAGGGGTGTTTTTAACAGCTTCAGCTACATCAAATAAATCAAATAAATCTTCTATGTTGTTTGTAGTAAATGAAAGTCTAGAATCTGTAGGTATGTATTGACTGTTACCAATGTTACTAAAAGATCTATTTGTATTTTCTACCCTACCAAAGAGTCTAACAGAACTTCTAAAAGTTTTATCTTGCGGCCCAACTTCTGATAAATCTCTAGGAACTTTGTTTATGTTATCATTTAAAAGTGTTATAAAAGATGTGTTTTGCTGAGAGTTAGATCCTGACCAATCCGGCAGTCCTTTAATAGCGCCATTAGTGTAAACGTTGTAATATTCTTGTTCTAGTTGTTTAACAACTATCTTATAACTATACCAACCCAATGGTTTATATTGTGATGAACTAGCATCACTATCATATAAACCAGGTGTTAAATTTGTTTCGTTTTTATCGCTAGATATTACTTCGTTAAATAAAACTTTTAACGAATCACCTATGAAATCAAGTGAATCATTGGTTGATCTATAAGGCAAATAAACAGTATCCGCACCAAAGTCATCTCCTGTTTGAGGAGATTGATCATTAGATAATATAACGGTTGATTGTCTACCATATCTATCAGAAAGAACAATACCTACTTGATAGTTCCTATTTTGTTTAACAGAGTGGTTTGGGTATTCAACGGTTGAAAAAGCAGAAAATATTTCATTGTCTACATCAGTTGTAGAATATTTATCAGTTACCGCCACTTGATATTTTATAAAACTAGGAGGAGTGTGTTTTGTTTGAAAATTAGAATATACAACTCTGTTAGAAATTATTTCTTGACCTAAAGCTTTTACAGGTACTTTATCGTAAACCCTTGTTATTTCATTATCAGGTAAAGTTTTGTATGGTTTTTGAGAAAGATACGAATATTCAAAAAACGAATAATCACTAGTTATACCTTGAGTTGCGTTTCTAGTTCTAATATCATCAATAGGTAGTGTTTCTACAACTTGCAAAGCTAAACCATCTGACTCTTTGTATATAATATCAACTTCTTCTATATGAAAGTTTTTTTGCAAATCACTAAGAGCGCATGGTAACGGTATTTGTAAATCTATTTTATTAACTTTATTTTCCATAAAGTCAACAACCGTACTAGAAAACGTTTGTTTTTCGTCACCTTGTAAAAAATAACCATCTTGCTTTGGTATAAAACAAGGTTGTGTAAAAGGAGCTATTAAAGAATATTCACCATCATCAAATTTAAATCTATAACTAAATCTAACAAATTTATCTTCTAAAAATTGAGGATCACCCGCAAAGGTTTGATCGTAATATGGGTTAGCGGTAGAGCCGTTAGGTAGATTAATGCTAGTAACATCATACATAGATGTTTCTAATCTATTAAATTCTAAAGCTAGATTATCAGATAGTGTTACCTCTTTGTTTAAAGTTATTGTTGTCCCATTTACATCTATTACATATGCAAAAATTTGTTCTTGAGTTGTGGTAACTAATATTCCTAAGCCATCGTCTATAGTTCCAACAACATTATCAACTTCTATAACTTTAGAGTTTACAACAGCACCGTTAACATCAGCTGTAGCTACTTGAGCTCCAGACGTATTTGTGTTATAACCACTAGTTTTAAAAACGTTTATAGCTTCATAAGGATAATATTTTGCAACTGATATATTATCTTCGTTTGTATAATAACCTTCTATAGATGTAATTGTTAACTCACCGTCACTACCATCTACGCCTACCGTATCACTTTCTTGATAACCATTTCCAGAGTCTATTATTTCAACACCTGTTATAAAACCAGGGCCACCGCCGAAAGCAAAAACTCTAACAACAAGTCCGGATCCATTACCCGTTATAGCTGTTGTAGTGTAAATACCGTTAAAGTAGTTGCTACCTTGATCAGATACGCTAACAGTAGCTACTCCACCTCCGTTAGTTATATTATTCTCAGCAACTTCATTTGCTTTACTTACGTTTATTTTTCTAGGTTGATTTCTGTTATCTGTAAAAAACAAAAAATCTTCTAAAAGATTTATACCTATTATAGGTCTATTTGTAGAAAAATTAAGAAAAGCTCCTTCTACTAATTTAGTTATAACATTAGTTCTTATGTCATAAGAGTATATAAAGTTATTAGCGTTTGGAAAATAAGTTGGAGTTGAAGTAAGATAGTCATCTGTATAATCTGTAAAAAACAAATATATAATATTATTAAACTCATCTACAAAATAACCAATACACGAAAGACCAGTTACACCTGAATCATTCTCAAAGTCAGCAACGCTGTGGTTTCCCAAAACGTTTTCTAACGCGCCAACATCATCACCTTCTGACTTGCTAACTTGTATGTTAACAGCGTCGCGATATTCACCTTGTGGCACAAGCCTAGAATCAAGGTCTTTGTTCATCTTTGATTTGATGAACGCGTTTTTAACTTCAGCCATTTAATTTTAGTGTTTAATCCATTTAGACTTACCTCTCATAACCTGAACAAGTTCGTTAAGTTTGAGATTAGACAAACGTATTTTAGCGTTTCTAAGTTTAGCACTACGTTCTTTTTTCAAACGCATTACCACATACTCCGGTTGGTTTATTTGAGATGCTATTATAGCATGCGATATATGTGCATAGATGGCTTCTTCTGCTAGCTTTGGTATCCTAGTATCTACATCAGTAGAAAGCCCATCAGAAATGTATTCTATGACTACAACTCTATCTACTAAATTAGCAGAAAAAGAAAATTTATTGTATCTTTCATCTATGGTAAAATATCCATTAGCATTAGCAAACTGTGGGTCAAGTCCAAACAGTTGACCGTAGCCGAACTCTGGATAGCCGTAATAATATTCCCAGCCTAATATAGTATCGTTAAGTAAATCTTGGTTGTTTGCGTTTTTAAGAAAGTTGTTTTTCCAGCGATAATCAGTTATAGAAGTTGTGTCAATATTGTTACCAAACTCATCTTGAATTGGTACACCTTTATTATCATCTAAAAAAACGTCTGTTGGATTTGTAGTAAGACCATCGCCTGGCATTATAACGTGCTTAACACCAGAGTTATCTATCCAATATAAGTTAACGTAGTTAACGTAATCTTGAGGCATAGGTATGCTCAAGTTGTGAGGTACAGTAACCTCTAATTTGTTTACACTTTTTAAAGTGTCATAGCTAAATTCTTGTAAACCGCGTTTAGCATGGAATACAACATCAGTTCTTTTTACACTAGGTATAAGTTTACCATCACCTACGTATGCTACTAAAAAGTTATTTACAACATCATCTAAAGATATATACGCATATGATCCGTAGTTTTTTTCTACAGCATCGCCATACGCTTTCTCCTGCTGTGTGCTTGCATAGTTGCCACCATCCAATTTTTTTAACTGTACAACTATATATAGGTTATTAACTGGGGGCGTGTTAAAAACAATAGTATTATTTTCAACGGTATAATCAGCAACAACTTCACTCCAAGAACCAGGCGTAGCACTAGCGCTAGTGTATATTTTAAAATTATTTAAAGAATAATTAACATTAGTGTTACTAGCTGCACCAAATACTAAATTAGTATTAAATGTTGTAGTAAAGCTAACAGTGCTTCCATCACCTCTAAAACCCTGAGCACCTTCGTAATATTGTCTATTGTTTTCCGTAAGTAAGCTCATGCGTTAACTTTTTTTATTTATTTCGTTCTGTTGTATTTCCGACGCTGCGGCTTGAACAATTTGAGGATCTCTAATGATGATACCGGAATATTGCAGTATTCTAAGTATAACATTAGTTTGTTCTTCTGGTAATAATTCAAAATCATATGAAGCTCCTGGGTTATAATTGTATTGTCCTAAACCACCAACGCTATATGCCCAAACAACATTAACAGGTCTTCTTATGAAGTTTGCTTGTATATCGCTTGTTATAGTTGTTGGAGCTACACTCAGTGAACCACTCTCGTAAAGATATGTTGGAAAATTTGTGCTAGGCATTGTTAACTCAGATTTTTGTATTTCGTAAAAATCATCTCGCTGTAATCTTTGCAATTCAACTGGATAAGTACCAGCAGTATAAACTACAGTGCCTAATTTGTAAAAAGAAAAATTACCCTGAGTTCCGTCCCACGGTGCTATTATTTGATAGTTATCATCGTATACAACACCAGCACCTGTTATAAGATCCGTGGTAGGAAGATTAAATCTACCACCAGAATAAGTACAATCACCAATACATTTGAATGTAGATATTTTTTCATCTATACTCATCTGCCTATTAGTGTAATCATAATCAGCTTGTTGTACTCTTAGTTGTTGATTTAAATCGTCAAAATATTGTTCGAATATATCTAATTGTACTTGTGTAGCTGTTTTATTAAACTCATCAGGCGTCATATAACCACGTTGCTCTTTGTTTAATATAAGCAACACGGTTTGATATACGTTGTTTACGTTAATCGCCATGCTGTTTTATTTTAGTCGAAATTAGTAAATACTAATCTTGATTTAGCTGTTTCTAACTTATCTGTTTTTTCTATAAGTAATCTTTGTAACACGTCTGGTCTAGTATCACCTCTATTCGCTAATATAGCGTAAACCATGCAGGAGTATAGCGCTTCTTCTGCTAGTTTAGGTATAGCAGCTGACTCATCAGTGGTAAGCGCGTTTGATAAATATTTTAAAACTAAATCTCCTTTAGCTACGTCAGTAGCGTTAAAAACTATTTGTTTGTTAGCATAATCTACATAGTACTCACCTGCTGCTGGAGCAGGGTTAGAAGTTTCTTCTAATGTTTCAGGTGGAGTATCTACTGTTATAGATATGATAGCAACCATTGACGATGGAAAATCAAGTGGGCTAGTAAATGTAGCTTCTTCTTCTATAAATTGACTTTTTAAAGTTTCATAAGCAAACTCTTGAAGACAACGTCTAGCGTGGAATACTACTTCAGTTCTTACAGCGTCTGGTATTAATTTTCCAGGACCTGTATAAGATATTAAAAAGTTGTTTATAACATCATTCAATGATATAAAAGCGTTTGATAAAGATGTATCTGCCATGTCTATTATTTTTGTCCGTCAATGTCTATTTGTTGTTCTTTGCTTGTTGCTAGCTGTAAAGCTAATTGATCTCTAGTCATTACGCCTGCGTATCCTAGTATTTTGTCTACTAGCAATGGTTGATCTGATTGGTGTAGTTCAAAATCCACAGAGTCATTAGGATTATAAATATAATTACCTAGTTCTGTATCAATAGTGAATCCCCATTTAACATCAGATGGATATTTTAAAAAGTTTAAAGTAACACCAGTTCCTGTTAAAGTATCAGGATATAAAGTTAATTTTTGATTTTCGTATTTATACACGGGATAAAACTCTGTAGGTTTTGTAAGTGGAGATTGATTTGTAGTGTATACTTCATACTCTTGTATTCTTTGAACTTCTCTATCATTATATATGACAGTACCAAGCTCTTGAACATTGTTTGGTACATCAACTACTGTTGTACCGCCGTTGAAGTTTACAACTTCGTTTCTTTTAAACAAAGATATTTTTTCGTCTAATAACGCGTATCTATCAGCATACGCTAGACTAGTTTGAGGTTGTCTTAACAATTGGTTAAGTTCGTCAAAATATTCTGTAAATATTTCTTGCTGCGACTGAGTAGCAATTTTATTAAACTCAGTAGGTGTAAGCACACCTCTTTTTTCTTGCTGCAATATTACAAGAACTGATTTGTATACCTGATTTACGTTTATAGCCATTTTTAATTATTTATTTTTGTTGGGCGTATTAGGCCCGAGTGAACGGGCCCTATACTATTGTTACATGTTATTTTAACTTTTTCTCGATAGATTTGAAAACTTCTACGCCTTCATCTGTCTTAAAGAAAGCTGCCATAGCAGAGTAAGGATTTTCATCAAATGGTACTGTCATAAGCTTTTTTCCATTTGACGCCCAAGAGAACGATCGTTGATCATCTGACAACTTAATGATTTTAGCTTCAGCAGCTTTAACCGCAAAGTTTCTTAGTTGAACATTGTCATCTTTAGCTAGCTCTATAAATAAAACTGGGTTTTGTCTAGCAAATATAAGCGCATCACGTTTTAATTCTTTTGATGACATTGTATTTACTTTACTACCAACCTCAACTCTCATTATAGCTTCTAGTTGATCTACATCCATACTTCTAGCAGCATTCAATGCGTCTATTTGAAGTTCCATCATATCAAGCTCGTCAGTTGCCTCTACAACAGAGTCGAACTCTTTATAACGTTTTCCCTTCATTGGGTGATACAAAGATAATAACTTTTGCAACGCTTGTTTTTCTTTTGGTACAACTAAAGCACCGTCTTTAAATAAAATAGTACCTAGTGTAACCTCACCTTTTTGATCGTCTACAAATGGTGAGTTTTGATTTGTAGCGTAGCGTAATTCTCTTTGTGTATTTGTTTCACTATCATACCAAAGTAGCGGAACTTTCGCGCTGTGCTTTGATGGTATTCTTAGTGTTAAGGGTTTGTACCTTCCTGTTACTAGGTACGTTCTATCTTTTATTTCCCAACCTTGTTCTAAAGCTGGAGCTTCTTTTGTTTTTGCCATGATATAATATAATAAAAATGTTAATAAGTGTAATAATTACCCCCGTCGATAAGACGAGGGTAAATACTACATAGGTAATCTTACTTAGTAAACAATACAAAGTTGTTAGCACCTTGTACACATAGACATCTTTCAGATAGGAAGTTTACTTCCATAGCATCAAGATCACTAGTGAACGCACCACCAACAGAACCAGTCAACCAAGTCTTCATACGACGATCGTCAGTTTGAGACGCTCGGTAACGTACGTGCAAGAATGGACGACGAATGTTTGAACCAAGAATTTGATCATATACAGTTGATGTACCTGCAGGAATCAATACTCCGTCAATAGCACTTGTGCCATATCCTGGAGGAATCAATCCGTCTTCGATAGCACCTCTTGTAGAAGCATCATTTAGATATTTCCAGTCAGTTTTGTAGAAGTCATAAGAACCTCTGCGGAAACCTGAGAAACCTAAATTCAACGCCATATCTTCTGAATTTTCGAAGATACCATAAGAAGTACCACCAGAGTAAGCAGCGTTTACAGCGGCTAGCATATCATCAAAACCTAGAGAAGTTTCGCGGTTCAAGAAAAGCATGTTTTCTTCAATAGCACCTTGAGTATCTAAGTTACGTAAGATATTATCAAACTCTCCTAATTGTGAAGCAGCGGCGTTAAAGCCAGACTCTACATTACCACGAGCTTGAATAGCAGCAAATAAACCTTCTGTACCTTTGTAACCAGCTCCAAAAGCAGAACCAGCGCCTAACGTGTCATCAGCTTTTTCACCTTCAACCACGCTCATTTCAAGATAATCTTCGAAACGTAGACGAGTTTCAGACTCAGCTTTTAGATACCATAGGTAACCTCCAGTTCCATCTTCAGTTGCAACTTCTACCCAACCAATCTGAGCTGTGTCAGAACCAGAAACAACATATTTGTTACGGATAATAACTGGTGAGTTAGAGAATTGAGTGAAAGAAGGATCTACACTTACATAACCATCAGCAGCAGTAGCTGAAGTGTTGTTAGGTGTAGAAGAACCTTTTGCGTACTCAGAGCCATAAACAAAGATTTTAACTCCAGTAGTAGCAAGCGCAGCTGTAGTAGTAGCATCGTAAGGAGCCACAGTAAGCGCACCGGTAGTAAGGTTAGAAGCAGTTACAACAGCCTTAAGTTCGTTACCAGCACCATCAAGTGCTACAATTGTAGCCTGTGGAGATACAACGTTTTTAACGTCTGCAGCTACAGGAATAGTAATTGTATTCACTTGATCGTTGGTACAACCATCATAAGAGATGTGTAAACGGTTTTGCTCAGACCAGATAACTTGGTCAGAAGTCATAGGCATTTCAGCTCCTACCATACGTAAGAATCCAGAAAGCGTACGGTTTCCGTAACGCTCTACTTCAGCTTCGTAAATTTCAGGTAGATACTGTTGTGCAAATGTATCAGAATCACCAGCGCCAGCACCTCCGTTAAAAGACAGGAAGTTTGTGTCTAGCAATTGTTGTTTTTGACTTGGGACGATACTCCCAAATAATGGATCTAATGCCATAATAAATTATTTTAATTTTTTAATGTTACTTTTTTGATTTTCAATTTTGAAGAATCAACTCCGCTAATTGCTTTAACTTTTAATCCATTTACAAATACTTCACCAGAAGCTGTTTGACGTGGTTCAGTCGAAATGTTTTTCGATTTAGCCATGACTTCTTTAACAGCATCAGCTTTTCCTTGTTCATAAAAGTGTTGAGCAATGGTATCAGCGTTTCTAGCAGCATACAAAGCTTTGTGGTATCCCTGCATATCACCTATTTCACCTTCTTTATTTAGAAACGTTCCAATAAAGTTAGTGATATCTGATTGTGCTTGGGCTACGTTTTTAGGGTTTTTAATACCGTATCTAAATTTTTTCTCACCAACTTTAAAATCAAAACCTTTGAAATTATCGTTTAGTAGATTATTAGTACGATCAATAAAACCTTTATGTCTACTTTGAACTGCTTTTTGCTCTTCATTGTATCGGTTGAAAAAGTCTAATGCTTTTTGTTGCTCTTGGGTTACGCCCGGTCTCAACTTGATTTGGTCGTAGTATTTACCTTTTAAGCTTTCAAGAAAGTCTTTAGCTTTTGCAGCCTCCTCTTTGAACGCAATTTTCTTTTTGCGTATGTCTTTTGGTTCGTCTATATCTTCATCATATTCAAAGTCTTCTAGTAAAAGACTTACATCTTCAGAATCTAAATGTGGTTTAGTTTGTTTATAATATTCCCTAATTAAAGTTTTATTATCAACGTTGGTATAATCTGCATTAAGCCTAACATAGTCTTCTACAGTTCCACCAGTTTCTTCCATAAAAGCAACTAGCTTATCAATATTTTCTGGTAGTTGTTTTTGCTCTACAACTGTTTGTTGCGGCTGTTCCTCAACAATTTCTTCTTCAGTGTCTTCAACTACAGTTAAAGGAGACTCTACTGTTTCTTCGGTGGTCCGTACTTCTTCAACCACTTCTTCGCTGTGGCTACTGTCTTTGGGCTCTTCGATAATAGCATCGCTATCATTTGTCTCCTGTGCTTGAACGGCATCGTCTTGTTCTTTTTTTATTTCTACTTTTGTAACTTCAGGAATTACTTCTCCTTGAGATTCAACACCTTCTTTAGGTATTTCAATTTTAGTTACTTCGTTTGATTTACCTAAATTCTTAGGCTTAGAAGGTGTTTTTATTTTAAACTCTCCTTCTTGTTTTACTTCTGTTGACATAATATAATAGTATAAAATTAAAGGATTTTATTTTTAACGAGGTTCAAACTGTTCAAGTCCAAATCCTCCTAACGAGTCAAATCCTGATGACTCAAAGTTCTTAGGTAGTTCGTCGTTTTTACGCTGTGAAATCATTTCCGATTGTTGCGTACCGATTATTCTAGCACGCTCGTCTTTACGATCTTCTATTTCTTTTTCTCTTTGCGTTTGTGCTTCAGCTTCTATTCTGGCTAACTGCATATCATATTGAAACTTCTGCTCCATTAGTTGTCTTTTTATTTGAGCTTCCATTTCCATTTTTTTAATTTCAAATTGAGACTTACCTTGCTCAAGTTGTAATTTACTTTCAGTAAGCGCTTGTTGTTTTTGAACTTCTGCTAAAGCTGCTTGTTCAGAAGACTGGGCATTTGCTTGAGCTTGAGCTTGTATATTTTCTAATTGTATAGCTCTTTCTCTTTCAGCTTTTTGCCTTTGTTTTTGTTTTAAAAGTTGGTTTGCTAATTTAGTATTATTAATCTGTCTTATATCTATAGCGTCTTCTAAACCTATTTGACCGGCTTGTATAGCTATTTGAATATTTGCTTCTAATACTTGTTTTTCTTCTTGTTCTGGTTCAAGCTCTAAAAATATACCAAACTCATGCAAATTTAATTTTTCTATTTCTTGTAAGGTATTTACGTTTGAGTTGTTTATAGAACTCATTAAAGCATTTTTCAATAGCGGAAAACTTAAAGCATCTGAAGCTTTTAAACTAATATTTTCAGATACTCTAATTGTTAAATACATTAAAGACTGAAGTATATGCTTTGTAGCTGTGTTAGACGCGGCTGCTGCTAATTTTTGTAAACCAACTAACGAGTCTTGGCTTGGTTGACTACCGTCTCTAGCTTCATTTAATCCGGTCACATCTCGTATCATCTGTAGATAATACTGATACGTCTGAACTAAAGACTGTATTTTACCCATTGCTGAAGAAGTTTGAAGTTCTTGAATAGGTACTTTCCCAGAGTTTAAATCACCATCTTGCGTTAAACTTCTACCAACAATACTACCAGTTTGGAAGTACATGTTCAAAGCTTCTTGCGGATTATAACTTGTGCCATTGCCAAGATCAACTTCAGCCAAACCGTCAACATCTACAAACACACCGTCTGGCACCATACGTGCTAACACCTGTTGTATTTTTAAATGCGTAAGTTGTATCATATCAGCGAAGCCAATACATTTACTTACAACACTTTCTATACGACCTTTATACATGCGAGGAGCAGTAATATTATAGTTCATTTGAACTTTAGTTTGATCGCTATAAGGGCGCGTCATGTTCTCGGCTAACTCCCACTTTAACATTTTTTCGTAACCAAGTATCTTTGCTCCACTATATAACACTTCAATTGCTCTATGTACTTTATTATAGTTTTCAGCGTTTTCAGGTGGATTAAAAGAATCGTCTTTTTCTAAAGCTTTTTCAAGACCTTGATCTGTTTCTTTTATTTTAAACACCTGGTTGTTGTAAGTTTTATATTCAAAAAATAAAACTTGAACTTGGTTATATTGATCGTCTTGGCCATAATAATTACGGGTGTAATTAACATCACCTGGATATTTTTCTATTTCTTCTAAGTCACTATCAGTTAAATAAGGAAAAAGTTTTTTAACTTCTTGCAAGCTCATAGACTTTAATTCACCAACATAATATATATCTTCGAAGTTTGGATCTTCAGTGTATGAGTATACTAAATTAGCTGGATCAACATAATCAACTGTGATTCCATTCGCTAGATTAAAATCAGTTTTAACGGCTGATATACCTAATACGGTTAAATCATAAGCTAATCTTTTTTTAATCTCGTCGTACTTGTTATAGCTTAAAACATTTTCAATAAGTTCTTCTTCTGCAATCTCTACAGACTGTTTATAGTCTAACTGCATATAAAGTTCTAACTCTTGCTCTGTAGCTGGTAATTCTTTTATTTGTTTATTAGAAAAGAAATTTTGACCAGTAAGTTGATTTAATGTCTCTATCTCTTGACGACTTTGCATGTCGCTTATAGCGTTAAATATAAATTCAGTTCTTTCTTTTAAAGCAAATGGATCTGTTGCAAAAGATTTTATTTCATAACCTTTATCAGTCATGCCATTTACAACAATGTCTACAAATTTAGATAACACCGCAACTGGTTTCCAGTCTAAGTTTAAATAAGATAAATCACCGTTAATAGAAAGTTCATCTTTATACTTAGCTACGGACTGTTCGCCTCTAGCGTAAAGTCTAAGTCTGTGAAAGTCTTGCCAGTTGTTTCCGAAACGACCACCGGCACCTAAGCCCTTGTCACCTCTAAACCATTCGTTTTCAATAGCTCTACCTACTTGATAACCGTAGTCATAAGTATTTTTCTCTGCGTCTGGTACTACCTGACTTGGAAAAGAACTATTAACATTAGTGTAAACCATCTATTTTATTATTTTTGAAGTATAACCTGTGTTATCATATTTTTTAAAACTTATATTCACTGGTTCTTTTTTAACCTCTGCTACCGGTGAATATTTATTTTTATTGCAAGCCATAATAGCTAAACCAGAACTTATCGTAGCATCAAACTTTGTTCTGTTGTTTATGTTAAACTTAGCCCAGTCTTCGAGCGTACGTTGAAAATACATCTGACCATACTCTGTTTCTTTTAAACCTACGTGGTCTTCAATATACGATTCTATAGCTGCAGCATGTGCTTGCTTAATATCTTCAGATGAGTTTGGTATCCCACCTATTTCTCTTTCTGCAACCGAAAGTTTATTATATACTTTGTCTGGTCTGTTAATAGAAAACTGTCTATAACCTCTTCGCTTTAAGTAATACAACAATCTTGGTTTGTTATTCTCTGCTAGTATTGGCATCCCATAAAAGTGTAATGCCATAAGCACGTCTTCGAAAAATATTTCAGCAGTTGGAGGTCTTGATATATATTCTAAAAAAAACATATTAAAAGGAGCTTCTTCCATACTAAACTTAGTAAGGCCGTGTAAAGAACCTTTAGAACCTTTTTTATCAACTGTACCTGATATATCGTAAGAGTCACATCCAAACGCACCTATATGTTCGTTGCCTGGATATTTAACTCCATTCTTTATTATTACACGATTTTGTAATCTTGCAGGCGGAATCCATGAAACTAAAAACCTACCGTTTTTATCTGGTATAAAATTAACAGTAGTATCTTTTATTCCCCCCGCCCATTGGAAATTACCTTGAGTAACCAAAGCTTTATTCCTCATATCTTCATTGTAATCTATCTGCTCGTATATTTTAGTTAGATTAAATAAAGATAATTTAGCTTCATCTCTGAACGCGTGTTTCTCTGTGCGAGGAAACTGTCTATAGTATTCATTTAAACCGTCCTGATCATTTCTAAGACCATCTACTTCGTTCTCCCAGTGTTCTATAACGCCTGTTGTGATTAAGTCCCCGTGCGGATCTTTAACGGCGTCTTTTGGTTTTTCGAATACAGGTACGCCATAAGCATCGATGAATCCTTCGTAATTCCATTCCATAGGTATGAACAAACTATATAGTCCTGAGCTAGTCTGTCCATTGCGGTTTCTTTGCGTAACGTCTGAAGCATAGTATAGTTTTTTAAAGTTTTCACCACCTTTATCAAGAGCGTTGCTCGTTGATCCCATCATACACTTACCAACTATCTTACTACCTAATCGCATTGTGGTTTTTGTAACACGCCAGTTGTTTAATATATTATCTGGCTTTTCCCATTTACCACTTTCATCGTGAACTAACAGTTTTAGTTTTTCACCGTCATAACTGTTATCACCTGTGTTTTTCCAGTCAATAGTTGTATCAAGACCTTCTATTTCCTCTGACGTAATACCTTCATCTAGTTTTTTTCTAGTTAGTTTCGATGCTGGTACCCTGTATGCTAACTCTGTTTTTGGGCGATCCATACCGTCTTGTATAGGACGGAAAAAGAAAGGGTAGTTAATCGATATTGGTACTACCTTGTCGGTAAACATTTTTTTAGCATCAGCCCCTGATTTTGATAGTATACCGAATCTTGAGTCCGAGCTAATGGTTGCTTGGTTAACTGTGTCTGCTGAAGCCATAAAGGAGAAACCAGATCGTCGGTTTTTGAGGTAGCATATACCGTAACATCTCTGGTCTGCTTTACAAGCTTCCCAGAAAATGTAGAATAATCTATTTGATTCCCTATAGTCTGCTGCCCCAACGTCAATCTTAGACCACTGCAAGAACATATAGTGAGAACCAGTGATGTAAGTAGCCAAGCCTCTATTATAGAACCAATATCCTTCTTCACGTCTTCTAAATTCTTCGTCAATATAATCGTACCACTCTTCTTTGAAACTATTAGGATAACGCTGCCAATCGAAAACACTTTTTATTTTAGATAGAGTTTTTGGGTATTCTGCTTTAACCCACATTTGCTCTTCTACTTTTTTAGAATTACTAAAAACATTTTCAGGTTCTTTTGGCAAAGCTATTTTAAGGTTTTGTATTTCAATAACCTCTCCTATAGTTCCGTCTTTACTAATGACAACAACGTCGTGTTCAACGTCGTAACCATACTCCCACTTTTTATACCTATTGTTTCTTTTTAAAACCTTAGGCTTTATGTGGTCTTCTATCGTTTTAACTAAAGACTGCTCGTACATTATCTTGATCTGCCCTCTGCAAAACCTTTAAAACTTTTTTCTTTAGTTTCTCCAGGTTTATCTTCAAGCATACTTTTTTCTTCTTCTATTCTAGCAAGTATTTCAAACGCGTCGAATATAGCAAGCTTCTTAGTGGCGGCTGCGTTTTTAAGTCTGTCTGCAGAAACATCATCTTCAGTATTGGTAATGATTTTTTCTTCAGCAACTTTAATTAACTCGTCAACTGCTTTTTGCCCAGCTCGGATTATATTCCTCCTCGTTTCCTTTGAACTCATACTTAACTAAAATATCATTTGATTGCATACAGTATAGTCTTTGTTTATCTATGATAAACTCAAACTCTCTATTTGATTTAAAACCAACTAGATCACCTTCGTTTATACCTAAAGTTTTTAAGGTTTTGTTTCCTATCTTTACTATACCTTTATTTTTTTCCTCTGGTTCTTGAGACCATTGATCAGTGTTTTTTATTGGTATGATAAAACAGTGTTCACCAACCGGCTTCCACTGATATATATTTCTGTAAAGATATATTTGATCTAATTGACAAAGATATTTATTGTCATCTAGGGTTTTACTACTATCGACTTCCTTACCCTGATGGTTGTAATATCTTCTAAATACATTATGGTGTATGATAACCTCATCACCTTCTTGTATTGGTGTTGAATAAGCAGATGGTGTTGATAACACTATAGCTCTTCTGCTTATAAGCTTAAAGTTTTCTATACTAGAATTAACTATAAGTTTATCACCGTTTAAATTAATTTCATTGTCATATCTGTTTTCTACAGGTGTGACTATAAAATCAAAAACACTTCTCATTAATATTCTAAATCATATTCAACGGATATAGCCATGTTAGAATTAAACTTCTTCCATGGCAATACCTCGTTGTTTTTCTTTATAAATATGTTATAAGAAGCATCTACATCTTCAAAAAGAATATGCGATATTTCATGACCACCATACACCTGTTGACCTATAGCGTAATGCATCGCATCGTTCTTATAATCAGAACCAATACTGATTTTTCTTATAACAGTACTCATTAGTCCTCTGATTTAACAACAGCTAGTTCACCGTTATCTTCTTTTTCGATTTCAGTATAAGTACCATCTTCTAGGTTAATATTGATAGATCCGTATTTTTCTTCTAGCTGCTTTTTAGTTTCTTCGATACCTTCATTAATACCAGCGATCTTATGTAGCAAAGAGTGTTTGTTTGCTTCTAGTTGACCGATCTGATTAACAATAGTACCTAGTTCTGATTGTTGTTCTTTAATTTGTTTAAGCTCTTCAGCTGTAATTGATTTTGACATTTAATTAAATTTAATTGATTATTAATAACTTATACTACTTATTGTTACTTGATTTTTTGTTTTTTTCCCACGTTCGCCCTACGAAATACGCGCCGTAAACGGTTATAAGTAGTGATTGAAAAATAGGTATATAAGCCTCATCTACTTGAAAACCACCAATGTTACCATCGAAAAAAGATAGCGCTGTAAAAATAACCGTCAAATAAACTAACACAAGAGGGCGAATGTTTTTTGAAAGAAAACTATCACTCTCCATATCTAGCTTCCAACGCTCTGTTACTTGATCTTGAGCGTCTTTGTCGGCTTGTTCTAAAAGCTCTTGTAGCTTTTGTTTAGCAGCTAATCGTTCTTCATCTGTAGTGGTAAGTTTGTCAATAACATTACCTACATCTTTAATTAGGTTACCAGATAAAAGGCTTAAAAGTTTTTTCATTATTTACGAGGCATACGATATTGTATATCTTCAGGATTTCCAGATTCTTGCCAATCTCTAAGATCAATTTTGTTGTCTGCGCCTTTTTTTCCTAAACTAGTTTCATCATGTTTCCAATTTCTTCTTCTATATTCTTCATATCTAGCTCTAGATCCAAGAGGTAGATCTTTCATTTTTTTATCTTCATTGTGCACGGCTGAACCTCCGCTCATACCAGTGAATTTATATGGAGACATTTCCATAGCTGACGCTTTGTCATCAACAGCATTATATCCATCTGGACCTTCTAAATTTTCTCTTTCTTGTTTAACAGATTCCATGTGAGCTACAGAACCTTCCATCATTAGTCCAGTTTGTTTCCCTTTATCATCATACATTTTAATACAAGATGATTTTTCCATTGGTGATTTATCGTAAGGCATTTTGTTTTGTTTTAATTTATTTTGTTTTGTTATAAGCTTCTTTTTCCCAAGGTAAGTTTTTAGCTCCTTCTTTAATACTTGAGCGAGGTATTACCTTACCTTTCCAGTATACATTTTTATTATCGTAATCAAGATCACCTCTACGCATTTGATCTATGTGTATCATTTCGTGATCAATTACTTCTTGTATTCTATCGCAAGGTACATCTTTATTTATAATAATAGTACCGTTGTTGTTAGCTTTACCTAGCACACCATCTTCCATTGTTACATGGTATATAGGTGTGTTATCTAAGCTATATGGAGGTTTAATTTTAAAAGCCATATTAGTTATTATAAGGTACTTTATCGTTAAACCACGCTTGTCTAGCAGAGCAACCACAAGGAATATTCAAACCTTCTGAAACTTTATCTACAATAGTTTTTATACCAGTAGCTTTAGTAAATTTCGCTATGTCGTCTCCTAGTCCTTTTGATTTCATTACCACTTAACTTTATCAGCCCAGTAAGCTGCAGACATTTTTCCTTTCTTAATATTTTTAGCGTGTCGCGCTTTGAAACTAGCGCGTTTCTTTTTCATACGCTCAGACTCACCTGCTTTAGGTTTACCTGCTGTTTTAGCACCTTGTTCACCGAATCTAATAATTTTTTCTTTACCAGACTCACAAGCTTTTACTATATGAGATTTTTTGGGGTGGCTCGGAGTTCTCCGGGGTTTATTACACTTAAGTGTTTTTTTATCTACCTTTGCCATATTAAATTACTCTATAAGTTGTTTTGCCATCTATACGCTCAGCCCGTAAACACCTGTTTCTATTTTGATCTTCAGAAACCCAGCTGATATGCACCCAGTCAGGGTTTTCATCTGTACCAAACTCCCAGATCATTTGATCAAAGTTTAAGTTTTCTTTTATCCAATTAAACATTTCAGCGTTTGTAGCGTGACCATAAGTGTCGTCAATATCAATTGCTCTACCTTGGCAATGTTGTGATCTAGAACTTCCGCCTATAGCTTTATTAAGCTCTATAGATCTAAAAAATGAATTTACTTTTATAGGATCATTAACCCACTTACGCAACGGTTCAAATATATTTTCAGCAACACCAATCATATTACTAAGCTCGTATTCGTTGGGTTTATTTTCTAAACCAAGACGTATAGCTGTAAGACTTCTTGTAGCCTCTTTATAACTTATGTGCTTACTTATATTTTCCATTTAATTTTATTCATTCATACAAGCCTCTAGTTCTTTAACCTTAAGCTTTAGTTGATCAACATCAGTAACAACTTTTTCTTGATACTTCTCTAAATATATTAGACGCATGTTTTGTTCAGCGTCATCTGGTAATGCTCCTAGTTCTCCACGCGGCCATTTAATTCTAAACTCAGAGTTCATCTCAAGCTCAGACTCCATACGCATAAGATCTATATGCATTTGTTGTATCTCAGCTATCAGTGTAAAATAAACTCCTGCTATTGAAAGCAAACCAGCGCAGATAGCAATTATTGTTTTTACATTGACGTTGAATTTAGTGTTTTCACTAAGTTCTGCCATTGTTTATTTTTTTTTAAGATCTATCCATTTAGTAACGGTATAGCCTATAGTAACTATTAACAATAATATTTTTAAACCCATTTCAAGCTCTGTAAATGTTGTTACTCCTAGTGTAGTACCGTTTATAGCGTAAATTTTTAAATCTTGTAAAGACGACATCATCTTATCCTTTTGCTCTCGATGTAATAGGACCTTGTAGGTCGTAAGACTTGCAAGGGTATTTTTTAATTTGCATGCCTTTAATACCTGAGCTGCTACCTTTACCCATTGGAAAACCGCTAGTATCTAGTGGTCCGTCCCAAATATGAGATTCTCCGATCTGCCCTTCTAATACTGGCTTTTTAATGATCTTATCTATTGCGTGTTCCATAGTTTTTATTTTACATTGTAAGTTTTTCCATCAACTTCAAAAGTAGAAGCGCCTGATTTTTCCGCGTCAATTTTTGCTTTAATAAAAGCATTACCCTGAAGAGGTGACATACCTAAAGGTGTTTTAACAGAAGCTTGTCTTTGCAATGCAGAACCGTAAATCGTTTCAGCCATACCTCTAGTTTTATCACCAAACAAATCTTTAGCTCCACCAATTTCATTACTAGCCATTGGAGGTTGAAAAGTTTGAGAAGCATCTATACCCACACTTGATAATTCAGGATCTACCATACCCATAGGTGATGCTGGTTCTATTTTAAATGTTTTACCAGCAAAAGGATTCGTTGGGTCCATAGCTCCACCGCTCATTGTTGCTCCTGCACCCATCACTCCACTAGCAGCCCCAGCAGCTTGCGCGGCTTGCGCAGCTTGAGTTGGATCCGCAACTGGATTTTGAGCTAATACTTGCCGTCCTAATTTACCAAACATTCCAGGCATTTGGGCTAATCTTTCGTATTTAGCTCTATCAAAATTACCGCTAGCAGCAGCTTTTCTTCCAATCGCAGCCCCTATACGAGCTACACCTCCCATGAACGTAGCCGGCGAACCAGAATCTTGATCATGCCTAGCATTTTCTAAGTAGTGAAGTCTCGCAGACGGTTTTAAATTTTTATCGTACGCTTTTTTATAATCGTACTTCATTCCTTTTTTAGACATAATTATCTTTCTTTATCTTTGTTAACGTTTTTAATAGCAAACGAGTAAACTTTATCGCTGTAGCTTTTGCCTTTCATTATACTATTTCTTCTAGTGCTAGTAGGTATATCTTCTTCACCTAGCATTATTTTATATACTCTTGATATTAATTGTTTACCTTTAAACGAAACTTTATATATATTATACTTCTGTGTAGTTCTATTATTTCTTCGCCAAAGCGTAATCCAATCATTTTGTAAAAGCTTGTTCCATCTGCGGTTATCCCAACTAAAAGAATATGTACCGTCTTGAAAATCTTTTCTAGTAAACATATCCATGCAGTCTAAATAAATTAAAAGTTCTAGCTCTGCATCGTTTAAACCATTGTTTTTACAAGCCCACTTACGTATTATACGATAGTGTTTAAGAAGATTTAAATCCCTAATGTCACTAGCATCTATTCTCATAGTACAACTACAACATCAATATCTCGTATAACGTAAAAAACTTCTTTATCTACTTCAAGGCGATGGCTAGCGTTTTTATCATAGAATATTGTTTGACCTTCTTCTATACCTTTAACATCATTACCGCAATGAAGTACAGTTGCTTCTTTATAACGAATATCAACTCTTTGTTTGCCGGTTAACATAAGACCACCATCTGTTTTTTTAATGGTATCTTCTTTTTTCTTTTTTATTACTATATTTCTACCTATTGCTTTCATCTCCTACTCTTAAGTTATTGATTACACAATCTGTAGAAAGTATAGTGGTAGCC
>Ga0213859_10000209_pt1 | contig 27607 bp, 31 predicted proteins | sample PICome_2_FD_160133 | JGI IMG/M metagenome (GOLD analysis project Ga0213859, IMG submission 160133) | Coastal seawater microbial communities near Pivers Island, North Carolina, United States - PICO304 | ecosystem: Environmental > Aquatic > Marine > Coastal | place: USA: North Carolina...
CACCTCAAACCGTGCCGTCTACCCCCTGGACCACGCCGTAGCCCCCTGGATCATGCCGTAGACCCCTGGATCATGCCGTAGACCCCTGGATCATGCCGTAGACCCCTGGATCATGCCGTAGACCCCCTGAAAAGCACGTCGTAGACCCTGAAAACATGTAGACCTCTCTTATGATAATTATAAAATAATTTTCATTAATAAATGAGAAAATGTCCGCAAGGTAAAATCATCAATCCAAAAACCGGAAGATGTGTAAAGAAAGATGGAAGGATAGGCAAGCAAATAGTGAGAAAATCACACAAAAGCTCTAGGAAATCACCTAAAAGCATGAAAAGATGTCCGGAAGGTAAAATCATCAATCCAAAAACAGATGAAAATTTTTTGTCATATCACGCCGTAGACCCTAAATCACGCCGTAGACCCTAAAATCACGCCGTAGACCCTAAAATCTTTAGGAATTTTAAAGTGAAATTTTACTGAAATTGATTTTATATGTACAATAACATATAAAACATAAACAATGCTAAATATTAATGAAGAAAATGTTCATAAGTGTATTGAATGTGATAAAATATTATCTACAAAAGCAAATTTAAAAAAACATCTTTGGTGTATACACAATATTGGTCAAGGCGAAATATTTAAATGTGCTGAAGAAGGGTGCAATTTTGAATGCAAACAAAATCACCATTTAAAATCTCATCTTTGGTCTATACACAATATTGGTCAAGGCGAAATATTTAAATGTACTGAAGAAGGTTGCAATTTTGAATGTAAAAAAAATTCGCATTTAAAAAGACATCTTTCAGGAGTACATGATGTAGGAGATTATGAATGTCAAATATGTTTTAAGATGGTATTTAAATTACTACCAGATTTTCATAATCCAAATGTAAATAATAGAGAAGAAATTATAAAAAATGCTTGTAGAACTTGTTTTAGAAAAATAACTGGTTATACTTCTCGTGTTGAAAAGCAAATGATTGAATATATAGAACAAGATATACTCCTAAGTCCATATATATATTCTAAAGATAAAATATTAAAAGGGGCTAGTTGTGATACTAAAAAAAGACCTGATTTAATAATAAGTTCAACTAAAGAATTGGTAATTATAATTGAGTGTGATGAAAAGCAACATCAAGGTTATAATAAATATTGTGAAATGGGTAGAATGGATGAAATTTTAGATGAATTAAAAGGGTGTAGAACAATATTTATTAGATGGAATCCAGATTATTGTAAATATAATGGTGTTAGATTATCTAAAAAGAGAGATGATAGATTAATTGAATTAAAAAAATTAATATTAAATTTAATATCAAATAATAATTTGAATAATGATTACACTATGGTGTATTATATGTATTATAATGAAGATAATGAAGTAATAACTAATAGGCACACATTTAAATTATTATATTAATCCTATTCTATATTATGCAGTATAAATCTCAAATTTTCCAAAATAGCTTTTTTATAATTATGTAAAATGTATAAGACCCCAAAACACGCCGTAAACCGTAGATCCCAGTGATATATAAATTATAAAATTTATAATTTATATATATATAAAATAAATGAGTGAAAATATATTTGAAGACGATTCATACTCAGAAGACGATACATTTATCGATAAATGTAAAAACGGTTGTAATGATTCAGAAACAGCTATTGGTCAAGGTAAGTTTGGTGCTTGTGCACTTGCAGGAATATTAAATTTGATCATTGAATCGAAATGTTTGATGAACTATTTAGAAAAAGTAAATAAAGATGCATATGATGCACTTTTATCAATTAATATTGATGAAAAATCAGATGACGGTCGTATTATTGAAGAAGTGTGTCCAAAACTACCAATTTCTGTATGGAAAATGTATGATCTATTATTTTCAGAAAAAGATTATGAACCTTTGACAAAAACGCCTTTCATAACTTCTATTTCAGCGACTGAAATATTTGATAATGACAGGGGACTGCATTTAGAGAGTATGGTTCGTGCAATTTTTCTTGATAAGATCAATGTAGTGAATGCACTAGAATCTAATATTTTAATTCCTAGAATGATCTCAGATGAGAAAGAGATTGATATTGATATGGGGTTTTTAAGCAGTAATGTTTATAATAAGTTGTATCCTTTAATTGTTATTGAAATGCAGAGAAATGTGACAGATTTTTATGGAAAAAAGATGGAATCGTTGGCAGTTGAAAATATTTATGATTTGTATGATATTCATAAATTTACTGTTCTTCAAGTTTCCGATCGATTTAGAAAGTATGTGAAAAACAGTCGAGATAGGGCTAGACAAATAGCAATGAATTTTTATCCAGCTAGTGTTAAAGCACATACTACAGATCATTTTTTGATAGACTTATTTCATATTTATGCAAGGATGAGACATGCTGTATATGCGAGAATATGTGATAAAACTCAAGCTGTAGACATTTGTTCACATGGTAAATGTAAATTAGATATTAAAGCAAGAGTGCATTATTTACAAACAAAAATAGAAGATGAGGAAGAAAAAAGAGATTTGGCCCGAAAAGCACTTAAAATAGCGGAATCTGTTGATGTGAGCGAAAGAAATGATTTTGCAAAGGCTATGAGTATTGCTAGTGCTTATAGGCCTCTTTTTCTGGCGCATGTATTTATACCATATAATTAAAAAGAGGGATCTCCACGAGTCAAGCTCGCTTGCGAGGGATCTCCACGAGCGGATTCGTCGAGCAGAACTTTCCTCGCGTGAGGAAAGCTTGTTTTATGAGTACTATAAAAATGTTAAATAAATATATTTAATAATATTAAATGAAAAAACATAATCTTATTATTACTATATTATTAGTATTATGTATATCTATTATATTACTAATTTTAATATTATTAAAAAAATCTAAATCTTTAAAAGTACAATTACCTTTTAATATTTTTAAATCGCCCTCACATGAAAAAATATTATGTTTTACAGGAGGAGGATTTACGGCAATATGTGCACACACTGGAATGATCAAAGGTATAAGGTATAGAAAAGGAGACTTAAGAAATATTTTAAAAGATTGTTCTATAATGGGAGGTAATTCAGGTGGATCCTGGTTTGTATCATTATTAACGTATTCCAAAAAGTATTTTGATATGTTAGATAGTTCTGATAAAAACTACAGTAATGAAGAATATAGAAAATATATAACGCAAGCGTGTGAAAGTATGGAAAATGCTCAAAATAATATAAAATGGAAGAAATATATAGAAAAATTACCTTCATTTTTAAATGATATTAAAAAAATATTGTATCTATCTTCTAAAAATTGGCAAGAAGTAGTTAAAGAAATAGTATTTGATCCGATAGGGGATATAGATAATAGAACTATATCAGAGAATCCAAATAAATTGTGGTATAGTGTTGTTTGGAGTACAGCTGTATCAAGATACTCTTTATTAAACGATACGCATGCATATAGTTTATCACATCCTTCTTGTAAAACTAATATAAATGAAAAGAATAACTTTTTAAGTTCTAGTGAAATACAAACAGATTTACAAAATTGTGGTATAGCTTTCCCTGCAACGTTTAATTGGAATTTAGGTGAGTCTAAATCTGATGTTAATTTCTATAGTGGAAATGATCCAATACCAGATATAAAATGTGGTGAATACAATAGAAAATCGGATTTAAAAAATATTAAAACATTTTCTATTAATGAAAAACTAACAAAACCTATTTCAGAAGAATTAAAGGTTACTAATATTGCTTCATGTTCGGGAGCGGCGGGTGCGATATTATCAAATTTAAAATCATTAGATGAAATATTAGCAAGTTACAATCTTGAGTTTCTTTTTAGCTTTATAGCCGAAGAATTATCAAATAGTTATAAAAATAAAGCAATTCCTATTGATCTTAGTGGTAATAATATGAAATTTACTCCAAATGGAGGAATAGAAAACAAAGATATATGTCCAGGGGTGTTTATACGTTTATTTGATGGAGGTTATTGTGATAACACGTCCATAGCTTCTTCAATTAAGACATGGCAATCAAAACATAATGATATGGAAACGTGTCATATTATAAATTTTAATGATATTTCAAACGATAAAGAGTTTGATACAACTATGGGGTATAAAAAAACGAATAAAGATATAATTAATTTATTTGGTACTGATAGTGATAAAGTAGTAAAAAGATTTTCAGGTGTTTATACTGAAAAACCTGTTATATTTCCTGAAGAAGATTTTTCGAAAGGTAAATGTTTGTGGTGGGGTAAGCATACATCTAATGCAATATCATGTATAGAAGATGAAGAATGTTACGCTGAATTGTCTGTAAATTATTATCCTACAAAAACAGTAGAAAATAAAAGTTTTGGTATTAAAGCAGGTACAAAAGTAAATTTATTCGTAATACAAACAAATACAAAAAAGGCACCTATATTTATTTTACCAGATACAATATCGGATAAGACGTTAATAAATAATTATGTAAAAACAGCTGAAGCTGTAACAAAATTAGTTGAAAATATAGATAAAGATGTATTAAATGCTGTTATGGATCCTACAATTCCTGTACCAACTAGGGATTGTGGAAAACATGCTATAAATATATCTTAATATTTTTATTATAATTATAATAATTATAATAAAATGAGTATTAATATTGAATGTTCCAAAATTTGGGATTTGGCAAAAAATGAAAAAGTTCATATACATCATGATTGGTCTGGTATAACAGGTGTAATTGCGAAAAATGCTGTTGATGCAACTGGAATAGAAACAGATGATAAAGGTATAGTAATAAATTTAAATAAAGATATTAAAAAAATTTGTCCTAACTCAAAGTATATATTAAAAGATGTATCTAAGTTATTTGGTGATTTTGAAGATATAACTTGTATGGGAGTTAATAAATTTATAGATAATCAAAAAATCCCTCTTATTACAGAATCTCTTGTAAAAGAGATAAAAGATAAAATCAAAGATTTATGTCCTAAAGTTATTAAATCATGTAAAGATACAATATGTGATGGAAAAAAAGAAAGTTTTACACTTGAATGTAAAGATATTAATAAACTTTTAGAAGATATATTAAACGATTCAAAAATTCAAGCTATTTTACAATTATTAATAGAACAAAACTTAAATATTCAGATTGACATCTCAAAAATAAATTTATGCGATTTGATACAACTTTTATATAGTTTAGGAATAGATGTTTCAGGGTTAGGTTTAACTTTATTAAATGACGAATTGAAATCATATGGTATAAAATTATCTAATGATTTTATAAACTGTATTTGTCCTGATATAAACGAAACAAAACCTATCGATTGCGAAGAAGTGAAAAAAATAGTCAATATGATTATTGAAAATAAAGATATCCATGATAAGATTAAGAGTGAATTAGGAATTGATATTACTGAAAAAAATAAATGTTCTTTATTACAACAGTTAATTGATTCAGGAATTAATCCTTCAAGTATGTTATATAATTTAATTAAAGATTCTAAATATTCTATTGAAAAAAACAAAATAGAAGAAGTTATTAATTGTATATGTCCAGATTTAAAAGAACAAAAGACTCCTCCTACTCCTGAACCTACTCCCGTACCTACTCCCGTACCTACTCCTACACCTACGTCTAAGATATTTTATAAAAAGATTAATATAATTATTATGAGTTTTTTATTGATTTTAATATTTATGTTGATGTTTGTTTTTTTTAAAAAAATGAAAATAGATATGCCTTTTGTAGTATTATTGATTATTTTTTGTTATATTGGTATTTTATTAGTTGAATTGAATTTTAAATGTTTATTTAAGTTATGTGATAAATCGGGAGATGATTGGAAATACTTACCTGGAAAATTTGAAGGAGAAAAAAGTATTTTTGGTATAAATATTAATGCAAAAATAGAAATAAAAAATAATATTATAAATCTAGAAGAACTTAATTGTTCTGGTAAAAATTGTCCTTTTAAAAATTTATTAGATAAATGCAATGATACAAAAATTACAATTAATAATAAATCTAATTTTGGTTATGCTCTAGACGGACAATGTATTAATGAAATATATAAAATAAAAAATAAAAAAACACAAATAATTGACGGTTTATGGCTTTCACTTAAGGATAATAACCTAACACTCAATGTAAAAGTAAACGCACCTGTAGTAGGTACTATATTTCTTAATATCCCAATGAAGAAAGTTTAAAATCAGATTCAGTTAACTCATAAGCCCAATGAAGAAGAGATTGTCTAATTGCAGGAGAAACAGAAAAATCGTCAAAATTTTTATTTGATTTTTTTATATTATTTATTAGAGTTTTACGCCAACGACCAGATTTATGACTTGAAAAATCTATCCATCTTCTAATCTGTCTATCATCGTCAACGCATCTTTTACCATCATAAAAATCACAATACCATTCTACCCAACCATAAGGATGAAGTTCATGTATCCATCCACGTTCTAACCAATAATCTAGATCGGTTCCTGATTTTACTTTATAAAAATTTAGACGGTTCATTTTTGATTTTGTAGAATATTGCGAGAGATCTCCACGAGTCAAGCTCGCTTGCGAGGGATCCGTTACAAGTAAACTACGGTCTACGTTTTCAAGACATCTACCAGGTTGAGTATATAAAGTATATCTGTCTTTATAAAAAGTTAGCTTATTATTTACTAGTGGTACCGAATAGATGGGTCTGAAGTAACCACCTTGGTTATGAAAAGCACCTTTTTCAAATATTTGTTTAGGTGTTAAGTTAGGAGTAAAATCTGGATATCTGGTTAAGATATCTTCGTCAAAAAATATTGTTTGTGGGGTGACATTTTGACTCTGTGAGATCATTGTATTTATATTTTAAAATTTTTATCCATAAATTTTAAAATAGACTATCTATAATTCTTAAAAATAGATATAGGTAACGTATTAGAGACATGATCTTTATACTTATACACTATAGGATGAAATATATTACCCAACATCTCGTTCCAGCCTAAAGGATAACCTGATCCTGAATCTTTCTGATCTTGAGGAAAAGTAGAAGGATTATCTTTTAGATCTTGATATTTCTTGTCCAATAATTTTATCATTTGATTATACCATTCTATAACTAAAGGTGTATCCTTTTTACATATATAAGCACAATTTCCTATAAGATCTTCCCATTTATCTACCAATTGTGAATTTGCCACGCCATCTTTAACCTCTTTATAACCTATTATCCAAATATTGTTATTATTTTGAATTTTTTCGAACGAAGAGGTCCAGCTACCTGAAGTTTTTTTGATATCAGAATAACCACCGCCATAAAATCTCATAAAGTAAGTTCTTAGATAGTCTGCTTTATGAGTTTGTGATAGATATTGATAAGATTTGTGTAAAGGATGATTTTTCAAAATATAATTATTTAAATTTTTTGGAGTTATGAGAATAACGTTGCATTTAGATTTTTTTCTTAATTGTTTTAAACAATTTTTTCTTTGTTTAGACATTTCATTATCGCCTGTCCAAAAAGTATATATTTTAAAGTTTTCATTAATTTGTGAATTAAAATAGGAATAGATAACTAAGCATAATAATATTATAATTATAATGGTGATAAATACAATCCAATATTTTTCCATCTGATTTATTATATAATATAAAAAAGTATAGTTTAATTATTAATAAGTATAAATGATTTCAAACACAAAAGAATCTGTTTGGTTATACCTCATTCCCGATGATACTTTTGAAGTTATATTTGACAAATTAAGTTTAAAAGATGTATTTAACTGTATAAAAGTATCTAAAAAATTAAAAAATAGGGTAGATGAGTATCTTGATGAGACATTAAGAGATATAAGAATATCATTAGGAGGAAAAGTTAGACCTCAAAATGTATACAAGATAACATTAAAATATCCTAAAATAAAAATTTTCTATAATGCGAGTCCGTATATAAGAGATTATTATCTCAAATTTTTAAAAAACGTTTACTGTTTAAATTTAACGAGATGTAATAGTATAAAAAATTTAAATTTATCCCAAAAAGTTAATTGTAATGTAAAAAAAAATAATATATTTCTATTTAATACAGCTATATCGGATATATCTTGTTTAAACAATATAAACACGCTTATATTATCGCATACTATGATTTCAGATGTTTCAAGTTTATCTAATGTAGAAAATATAGATTTAAGTAATACATTAGTAGAAGATATTTCCAATTTACACAATGCTAGATATTTAGACTTAGGAAATACAATGGTTAGAGATTTGAATTTTCTACCACCTAAAATAAAGGTTTTAAATTTGAGCGATACTCTAGTAAAAAATATAAAAAATGTACCAAAAAGTTTAGAGAGACTATTTTTGAATCATACGGGTATAAAAGATGTAACGGCATTAAAAAATTTAAAAGAGATAGATTTAAGCTATACTTGTGTAGAGGATGTATCGTGTTTAAAAGATGTTGATATTTTGAATTTAGATTCGTGTTTATGTATAAAAAAGTATGGGAAGTTGAATAATAGAAAGTTGATTTTAAAAGATAATATAATTCACGATATAAATGATATTATCAGTGATAAAGTTAAAATTTTAGATATTTCTAATACGGAAGTAGGAGATGTAAATTCACTTACAAATTTAGAAGAACTAAATATTAGTTGGTGCTTAAATATTACCGAAGTGAATTCACTTCACAATTTAAAAAAATTAAACATAAGTTGGTGTATGAATATTACAAATATTTATAATTTAACTAATCTTGAAAGTTTAATAGCTAAAGAGACTCCTGATATAGATTTAAGTAATGTTAAAAATGTAATAAATTAATTTCTAGATTTGATTATTAATAAAATAACCAAAATTATAATTACAAGGCCAAGAGACGAACCTCCTATAATTAATAATAAATCTTTTTTACTTATTTTTTTACCTGCACTTGAACTAGAATCATCCTTGTGATGATCCTTGTGTTTGTCGTTGTCTTGGTCGTTATCTTGGTCGTTGTCTTGGTCGTTGTCTTGGTCGTTGTCTTGGTCGTTGATAGAATTTATTTTTGCCAACATGATATTTCTTACCTGGTCTGGATGTAACTTTTTATCTTGTGATAAAGAATTTATAAACTTATCTATTTGATCATTGTCATCGGGATTTGGAAAAATATTTCCGTCTTTATCGCTACAAATATAGTTAGGGTTTTTAACACATTCTGACATTAAAAGATCTAATTTTTGTTGGGCTGCCTGTTTATCTTCACTACTACCTAAATCTTTTTTTACTCTATTTATATAGTGATTAAGCATATCATCGCAATTTTCTTCCAAACTTATTTCCTGGATAAGAGTAGTACATTCAGGGCTAGGATTTATTAAATCACAATCCTTACGTCTTCTATAACATAAATCATCTAACTTTTTCGATTGATCAGGTGGTGCTACTTCGACACAGTCTCCTGAGTTGCCGCCCCATCCACAATAAATTATTTCTCCATTCATCGTTTCAACATTTTGACATTGTGAACCTTGGTTGTTTCTATTTTGTTGAATACATGCAGCATTTTCAAGTGTATGTTCACTTGTTTCTGAAATAAAACCGCATCTTTTGCTCAAAGGTCTATAGGTACAATTAATTGTATCATGTTTACAATTATCATCAGGACTAGCCTCTTGCCTACATCTATAGTCGTATTGATTATTTGTTGTCATTTAAAATATATATAGAAAAATTATTTATAAAATTATTATAGATTATATAAATGAAAAAAGATTTATTATCAATATTAGATCCATTAATTGGATATATAAATAATCTAGAAGATCTAATAAATCTTTTCAGTATTAATAAAAAGTTTAGAGAGCAATGGAAAATTTTAAAAAAAACAGGATTTAACTCTATAAATGTTTATACAAATAGACCGTTAAAACCTCCTATATCTTTTTCTGGCCGCGCAGAGGCCTCCAATGAGTCCGTGAAAGACGGACGAATCACAAGTCGATCTTATTCACAAGAATCTATAGATAGGTCTTTAGAGTATACAAGGGAATTGATAAAGTATAAATTTAAAAATATAAATATTTATTATATTTCGTATTTAAACTTTTATGATACCATTTTTGACGAAAACAGTGATATAAATCTTGATTATTATTGGTTAGAGTTTGGAAAATTTAATAATTGTAAATTAATAAATCAAGATTTTTATGAAAAAATTAATCATTTAGATCCATCGCAAGCGAGCTTTCCGGGGGAGTCCCCTCCAATGAGTATAGCGGATATTAATTCAACAAAACCTATTTTTTTCAATAATTGTGAAATAATAGGATGTAATTTTAGTAACTGTAATTTTTCAGCAAGATTCTCGTCGTGTATTATAAGAAATTGTATATTTAGAAATTGTAATTTAATATTTGATATTAAAAGTACTGAAATTTATGATAGTAATTTTAATGACAGTCAAGTATTAATGAAAGGACGACATGTAAATTTATATAATATAAATTTGTATAATTTACGTCTGATTGAAAAGAGTGAGTTTATGTTTTGTAATTTTGTAAAATGTAGATGGAATTACTCTATTTTTAATGATTCTAAAAGAATAAATTTCATGAAATGTAATATTTTTGAAAATAGTTTTCAAAATTGTAGATTTGGAAATACCTACTTACTAAGATCAAATATAAACAACTCAGATTTTAGTAACTGTATAGTATTATGTAATATATTGTCTTGTAATATTAATAAATGTATATTTAATGGTATAAGAACATCATATAATAAAATTTTACAAAATTCTATTTTTTATGATTGTGAATTTAATCATTCTTGTTTTTATTCTACAAATATGGGTGACAATACATTTAAAAAATGTTATTTAAATCATAGTGAGTTTAGTAAATGTTTTTTGGATAATTCTAAGTTTATAAATTGTAAAATATCTAAAAATATAATGAAGAGTATATCTTATTCAGTAAAATTTGAAAACAATTTCATAATTTAATTTTTATATATACTCTCGGAGCGAGCTTTCGGGGGACACCGTCCCCCTCAATGAGTCCGTCTTCGACGGACGAATCCGCTCGTGGAGATAAAATTAAATTATTAACCAGCATCACAGCCGGTACCTCCCTGAAACGATTCAAAACCTCCATCTATTGTGTCGTAAGCCATATTGTTATAAGCATTATCTTGTCTTTCTTGGTCTTCTTCAATTAACTTTATCATCATTTTTGCTTTATCACGTTTTTTTATATGTATTTTTTTATTTTTTACAATTTCATCTTGTTTGTCTAGAAAGTCGTCTTGTTGATCTCTTGATAATCTACAAATTCTTTTACATTCTATTTTGCATTTAAGTATTTCCTTTGATGTTAGTGATGTAGAAAAATTTTCATCGTCGTTACTATTACTACTCATTTATTTTTAGAATATAATATTACAACTTTAAATTGTTTAAGAGTATACGAATGATTATATAAGATAATGACAGAAAAATTATTAAAACAAGAAAAAATAGAATTTGGTTCATCCTCACTTATTACAAATATACAAAAATCTCATAATGGGAAGATCATATTTGAAAAAAATCAACACGAATCGTCTATTGAAGATACAAGTCAAGATACTCGTGGGACACAGTCCCACTCATTGGAGACCGCTGCGCGGCTGTATACACCTCAAGCATTTCGTCCGTCAAAGACGGACTCATTGAAGGAGACGCAGTCCCCTGAAAGCTTGACTTGTGAAGATATAACATTTGGAAAATATTCTGGTAAGAAAATAACGGAACTTTTAAAAGATAGAAACTATTCTAGATGGATTATAGAACAAGATTGGTTTCAAAATGACTATACTCATCTATATAATAAAGTTATAAATTATAATCCATCCATATTCTTTTTTGAAAATACAGAACAATCAAATATTTTAGAAAAATACGATAAAAATTCTTATAAATTTAACAATATACAAGATTTTATTGAATCTTTTGAATTTTTTAATATGAAAAATATACAAGATGTTGTATTTTCTTTAGAAAAAGAACACAATATAATTTTTTCCAAAGAAGATTATCTATGTTATGAATTCTATTTAGAAATATTGGAAAGCATAAAACAAAAAATTTTAAATAATATCGATTCAGATAATCCATATAATATAAAGGCTCCAGTTAAATGGCTAAAAAGATTTGAAGAATCTAAAAAATTAGATAGAACAGAGTTTAAACGTTTTATAAAAGAGTACGACCTCGTGAATATAACAAGTATAGTAGAGTACATTAAAAAAATGGGTGGAATTGATTATAAAGGAGCAAAATCGTACAAAATAGCTAAAGACAGATCTGTAAAACAAGAAAAATATTGGGAAGATTTTTTAAAAAATAAATATGGTGAAAATATATCAGTACAATTCAAATATAAAGATTGTTTTTTTGATTTTTTAAATATTAAAAATCAAACAATTTAAGAATGTAAATTAGGCCTAAAAGATTTTAACGAAACTCAATACATAAAATATCTCAAAACTTTGGGTAACTATAATATCATATATATAATAGGTTATGATACTATCATAGATATGAAAAATAATAAAATAACTATTTTATCAAAAGACCCACTTGAAGACAATAAAAAATTAATGTTAGATTTACTTGAAAATATAAACAAACTAAGTATACAGCATAAAGACAATAATGATTATTCAGAATGGATTTTATCTTTGAAAAAATTCAATATTAGTATAGTTTCTAATTTGCATAATCTTTATGAGCTTTAGAAAAGCTTAATTTTTCTTAACCCATCTATATACTCCATTTACATTAGACTTTGAAACATACATATCTCCATCATTTCCTCTCATTGTTCTTCTCTTACATTCATTTGCTGGATATGGTGGTGAAGATCTGATCTTATACTTCTTAAGATGACTCATATTTGTACATCCTCGTGGAGATCCCTCGCAAGCGAGCTTGACTCGTGGAGATACTTTCTTAACAACTTTGCGGGTGGGTTTACGAGTAGACTTTTTGGGTTTACGAGTAGATTTACGGACAGGTTTACGAGTAGACTTTTTGGGTTTACGAGTAGATTTACGCACAGGTTTACGAGTAGATTTACGGACAGGTTTACGAGTAGACTTTTTGGGTTTAGGGCCGGGTCTTATCTTAGAACGTGTATAAACACGTCTACCGTCTTTTATGTAATAATATTTACCATTTTTACCTTTTTTAACGGTGTAAAATTTTTGGTTTACTTTTATGTGTGCCATTTTATTAATATACTAGATAATAAAATTATTAACAATCATGAGATAATGTTTTATTGATTTTTAAAATATCTTTATCAATATATTTATTTAGATTTTTTTCATTCATAAAAAAATTGTCAATGTCTTTGAAATAGTAACAAGACAAAATTAAATTTCTCATCTCCTCAATATCTTCAGAAGTAAGATTTTGACCCCAATTTTGAGAGAGAGTATCTCCGCGAACGGAAAGAGTATCTACACGAGCGGATTCGTCCGTCAAAGACGGACTCATTGAAGGTCGCAAGGCGACCGGAAAGCTCGCTCCGAGAGTATCTGTATGATTTTGGGAATTTAAATCTCTAGAAGGGGTTATTAATTTAAAACCGTTTACGATGGGAAAATTATCTAAATTTGAATTCATTTATATAATAAAATTTTATTTATAGTTAAAAGTATATAAATAAAGAAATGGATAAATATGAAACTCGATTGAATAATCTATCTGATAAAGAAGATATACTTTTTTTATATTCAAAATTATTTTGGATACAGAATAATTATACAAAAGAAATCAACGAGAATATATTTGGTATAGATTTATCAGATCATATGTGGAATAAATGGATAGAGTGTGAAATGAACTTGTTATTTTTCATTAATAGGTTAGACAGTGTAAACAATGATAAAATTTTAGAATATATTAGTAGAATATAATAAAACTTTTTAATAAAAAATATGTAAAAAAATATTTTACATATTTATAATAAATGGAAAACGCTCTGAAAGTTTTAATTGCTATTTTAATAGCAATTTCTTGCATTATGATAGTTTTTGTAAGTATCATATCTATTGAATTGAGAAAATTCAATAAACATATTATTCCTTTTTTACCTCCTTTGTTACCTCCTTTACCTCCAAGTTCTGATAATAAACCAAAATCTCAATAGAAATTTTAAGATTTGTTGAGGTATGAAGATACTCATCAAGCAAGCTTTCCGGGGACAGAGTCCCCTCCAATGAGTCGGACTGTGTCCGACGTTTTGACTTGTGAAGATATATAAACGGCTAAAAATCCCGATATAAAAAAGACGAAACCACCCCATAAAACATCTATAATAGAAAGAGATAAATTCCAATCTTCAAATATAGATAGATTTGTGAAATCGTATACACCATATAAAACCAGACCAAAAACGAAACCATATTTTAAAGAGTCCAATAAAATGTTATCATCAGAGATATTAGGTATAACAAAAAGATTGAGACCTACTAACATAAGAATATAAGCTATAATAGGAAATAATAAACTTTTTGTTTTTAATGGTTTATTTTGGATTGTATAAATCTGAGAATTATATTTTTTTTTCATAAATAATGATATCCATAAAATATCTAAAATCAATAATAATAGACTAGCAATAATATATTTAATCATTTAATTAAATTAAGAGATAATAAAAAAATTATTCGACTTTTTCAATATGAGTTATGATCATTTCAGGACACTCTACAAGAACGTCTGTAGGTTCTTTAAAACTATTATATATTTTTTCACAATTTAGTTGTGAATGTGGAAATATTCTCTGATCTTGATGAGACAAGAGATATTGATGAGAATCATTTTCCGCTTTTTCATATTCTATATATTTGTGATAATCTATGTGAGCCAGTCCTGTATATTTTAATTTTGGATAACCAAATTCGTTTGGTATTATTTTATAATTATGAAAACATTTACCTCCTTCTAGATGCTTATGAATGTTTGGATTTAAGGATTCGCAAAGAATAGTTTTTGCTTTGGAATCAAAATTTACTGATAGTCTATAATCGTCATGATAATCATCGCCTAATTTTTCTTTTATATTAAGCTTAAAATAAGTAACTCTATACAAACTTTTAGTATTATTTTTATTTTTTTCCATTAATTTGTCCATAATGTCTTTATATTCTTTATCTGATATCTTTTGTTTGATATCTTCAACCATGTCAACAAGATCTAATAAGTCAATCATTATGTTATAATTATTTTATTATTAAAAAGAAAATATAGAATATTTTCCAAAGTTATGTTATAAAATAAATTTTCAGAGATTGAAAAATTGAAAGTAATTAACTAATTTTTTCCAAAATAATTTTTTATTTTATAATAAAATTAGAAAAATGATAAAGAATTTATTTTTGATATCAAAAATAAATTTAAATGTTAATTTAGTAATATAATTTTTATAGATTTCGTTATTTTTGTAATTAAAAGGGTACAATTTTAAAAAAATTTGAATAATAAACATGAAACGAAAAAGAATATTTCGTAATTTTTGTTTAAAATTTTCAAAAAATTGTAATTTGTGTTATAACAAAAATATCTAAAAAACCATAAGATATTTTTGTTTGTTACCGGCAGGATTCGAACCTGCGCACACATACGTGTATCAGAGCTTAAATCTGACGCCTTAAACCACTCGGCCACGGTAACTGGTGCTCCATACCGGATTCGAACCGATATCTCCCGCTTATAAGACGGACATTCTAACCATTGAAAAATAATGGAGCAATAATCAATGAAAAGAAATATTGTAGTGATATTCTTTTCAATGATTAATCAACTTTTATAAATGTCAATATTTTTTTAAGTCAGTTATAAAATTTTTATTTTTTTGGAAACATTCTTTTAGTAGTTTTACGAGCCGTTATATCTCTATCGGTTAGAGGTTCTTCATAAATTTGAATATTATCGGTACTACCTGACCATATATAGTCCATAATAATACCTATAGCTTCATATTCGTCTTTTTTGTATTCGTCATTTTCATATTTTTTTAAAAATCTATAAAAAATATTGTATAGATCGACCTGATGTACGTGTTGAGATAGATCCATTATTAAAAATACAAGATCATCAACAAGACTATCTGATTCTGAAGTATCTAAAACATTTTTTATCATAACTTTTACGTCTGTAGTTGAATAACCGTTATTGTTCATTATTAATAAATTAATTTTATTTGTTTATCCGAAAAAACTATTTTCTTAAATAAAAAGTTCTCTTTTCATTAAGAAAATAATGAATTCTAAAATATTAATCATAATTATAGTATTGTTATTAACAATTACTGTGACATGTGGTGTTCTATACTTTATGGAAAAAGACAAAAAAAAGGTATCTTTTAACAGTGAAAATAATTCTATAGAACCAGATCAACAAAATGATGAAAATGAAGTTGAAAGTGATAATCTTCAACTTATACAGTTAAATTTTGATAACATGCCTAAACTAGGTATTATTTCACCAGAAAATTATAAAACTCCAAATTGCGGGAAAAACTGGAATAATCTGGATCCTAATTCAGGTTTAAATTCAGACGAGCAAGCTCTCGGAGATTGTGAATCTCAATCTTATCCACAAAGTTTAGATGATAGAAGAGAATAATAAGTTTTTTTGTGGAGGAGAACACGATTTGACTTGTGAAGATGATTATGAATATAAAACTATGGAAAAAATAAATTTTAAAGCAGATATTCATTGTTTTACTGGATGTTCTTCTGATTTAAATAACTATTTTCTAGTAGAAAATGATAATGATAATATTAAAGGGGATGATATAGTAGTTTTTTTAAATAATAAAAAAAGATATATTTCATTTCATAATATATGTCTTATAACAAGTAATGTTAATATAAATTCTGATTTTAAAAAGGTAATTTATTATGATAATAGTTTTTATAACATGGATTATCACTCGTGGGAAATAAGAGTTGATAAAAAATTAGTATTTAACAAAGATACTCCTACAAAACTAGATGACGAGAGTAAATATTTAGTATTAAAAAAAATAACATTAAAACCTCTAATTCTCGATATAAATGATTTTATAAACGAAGAAACTCGACAAGATATATATGAACCTTTATTAAATTTTGATAATGATTTTTCGCCTTTGATGTATAAAGAAACTTACTCTTCTTCTGAAGACAGTCAACAATCGTTGTATAATATTGATTTTAGTAGAATATCCACGAGTATACTGTCGGAGCAAGCGGAGATAAATATGTCAAAAAAGTCTCTCACAATTTGAAATTATATTTTTAAGTTTTTAAAAATATAATTTATTAATGATTATCCTTTAATGAGAGAACTCACAGTATTCACAATCCATACCACAACAACTAAGTTTATCTGCATTTTTGTCATAAGAAGAAGAAAAGACGCATTTTACACAGTCTCTTTCACAACAATTAACAATAAATTCAGGAGAAATAGATTGAGATAAGTTTTTAAGATGATAAGTTGAAGAATGATTTTTTTTATATATTTCCACAAAAGATCGCTGACGATTGGTGGACGAATCCGGAGAAATCCGTTCTCCCCCGGATACTCCGAGATTATCTTCATGAGGAAAGGAAACGTCTTGGTGATATTCATAGGCGGGGATTATATGAAAATTTTTGAACTGATGAGAAGAATGTCTATTGTGTTTTCTATTTATAGATTTTATTTTTTCAAAAATATTTTTTGAATTGGTGATAAAATTATTCTTCTTGTATTGTAATATATTTGAGTTAGATACTTTATGCAAAGGTTTTGAATATTTCGATTTAAATCTTATATCTGCGAGATGTCCAGTGAAAGGACCTCTTTTTAGACTATTAAGAAACATTGTTGTTATTGATTTTAAAATTAAAGATAAAAATAAAAATCAATTTATTTTATAATTCAAGGTTTAATAGAACAACCACAATCTTTTGGCAACCCTGGTCCAAGCATTTCTGTGTCTATAGATGGATCATTTAAGGCAAAAGATGGAGAAAAATTTTGTCTAGAACTAGAACTAGAATTTAATTTTGAACCTGCTACAGTCATAAGAAGTAAATAAGGCATTGTAAATGTTATAGCAAGGAGAACATGTAATAATCTATCTTGACCTGATTGAGATGAGGATATGGCGATTCTTAAAGCGAAAATTAAGAGAATTAATTCTATGACGAAAAAGATGATACTTGTAATTAGAAACATACAATTAAGATTAGAAGCGACCTTTGAAGTAGATTCTTTATCATCAAAATTTTCTTTTAAATTATTTTTAAAATATCTATCACAAGATTTTTTTAATAGAGAGATGGATACGTACATTATTTTAATTAATAAAAAGAATAAAATTATATTGATTTAATTTGTTAATAACAAGTAAATAAATAAATATGTCAAAAGAAAGCGTTAGAAAAAACATTAAAAATCTTAGTACAAAAGATTTAATTAAATTCACGAAAGAGTTGAAACCAGATTTCAAACCTAACTCCAAAACATTTTTGTGCGATGACATTGACAAGAGAAGAAAAAAGATGATAAGAATAATACAAGATTCTCTTAAAGAATATGAAAGTTATAAGATGGAAAAGATAGATAGGTATAAAATTATTGAAAATTTAGGAAAAAAAGGTAAAGATGGAGTAGTAAAACTTGTATTAGATACCCATAACAATAACAAAGAGATGGCTATGAAATGTTTTAGAAAAAATAAAAACATGTCTGATTTTACAAAAGAGATATATCTTCAAGAAATAGCTTCAAAAGCAGGTATAGCTCCTAAAATAAGAGATGCTGATAATATTTCTATGTATATAGTTATGGAAAAATTAGAAAAGACGTTATTTGAAGTATTGAAAGAAAATAAAGGAAAAATGAGTATATCTGATCAAAAACAAATGGTTAAGATTATTGATAAACTAGATGAGTGTGGAGTTTTTCATGGAGATCCTTCACCATTGAATTTTATGTATTCAAAGACGGGTAAGCTTTATGTTATAGATTTTGGATTATCTAGTTATATAGATTCTAAATTGATAAAGAAAAACAATACATCTTGTCCTAATAAAAAATTTATGTTAATAGGATTTATACTACAAATGAGAAAATTTGTAGGTGATTCTGTTAGATATGAATTTTTAGAAAAAGTTATATCTAATATTTAATGACCATCTCTACTATTATGTCTTTTAGATCCTCCACAGGTAGAACAATGAGAATAATTTTCGACAACAGTGTCTTTAGTAGTCCAGCAGCTAGATAAAGTAGCATAACCTGATTTTCTGAATACTGCTTGATATCTTTCTGTATTATAATTTTCTAAACTATGACCTAAATCTTCATGAAGACTTTTTATATCTGTAGGACATCCCTCTTTAATTTTTCCTGTGCTTTTACTTTGAAAAGCAGGAAACCCTCTTACACTTTGAGGAGCTTCACTACTGTGTTTAACTTCAATAGTACCATCCTTTATAGAACTATTTAATATTGTTTTAGCTTTGTTACACCAACCACATCCAACCATTTCATACATTATTATTGATGACATATTTATTAAAAATAAAGATAAAAATTTAGAATAAATTAAAATAACATACCTCTACATAAAGAATAAGTGTTATTTAATTGATCTAGATCGATATTTTTTGTATTTAATGGTCTAATATTTTTATTTTGACAATCTATCTCAAAAATAGTTGTATTTTTGTTATATTTATAATCATCTAAAAAATTTACATCTAAACAAGCATAAACTTCTTCAATGGAATCTAGAGGCAGTTTAGAATATTCTTTATTTTTTTTCTTTAGTATCGTCTTTAATTTTTGAAAATAAAATCCTTCTAAATTTTTAGCTAGAACTATAAGAGAACATAACATCTTTTCGTAATCCAGATCCTTAAACTGGCAAAATTTAGCTATACTATCAACACGGTCTAAAACTTCTTTTTTGAATATACGAACACATTTAATTCTTTTTTCTGCATGATGATAATCAGCTTGAACCAATCTAGCGGCTTCTACGATACCGTGCAGTATATAGAGTAAATAAAACTTACTAGAAATTTCATTCTCTATTTTTGAGAATTCTTCTAAAAACGATCCGTAAGATACCTCTATATTATCATAAGGCCTCTCTTCCATAGGTAAAATTATGAGAGATTGAACTATGTCTATACAGTAATGTTCAAACTCTTTAAAAAGAGAAGAAGTAGAAGAAACGTCTTCCAAATATTCACAAACCATATCTGATACAGAGTTTTCATAAATATTGTCCCATCCGCAGTCTTTTTCTATACTTAAATTATTACAATAAATATTTTTTACAATTCTTCTTAATTTTTTTGCTATTTTACTATCTTCTTTGTACATTTTGAACTCATTGGATACAGAAACTAGAAATAATTTCGGATCAGCGATATGGTCAAACTTATAAGATAAAAATCCCACTTCTGTATGTCCTAGACTAGGGTATAAGTAATTGTCTTCAAGTCCTTTGCTATAGGAGAATCCGCAGTCTATGATTACGGGGTAGTAACCATAAGTAGGTACTAAAAATTTGGTAGAATCATCAAATTTATATAAAAATGCAGTATCATAGTCGCATTTTTTTATAAGGATATTGTCGCTGTGGAGGTCGTAGTGAGTAAAAGATTTTAATTTTTGAGATAGTAGGATAGCAAGAAGAGTTTGTTTTATTATACTAATTATCATTTTGTCTTGGATTTGAGAAGATTTTATATAGTTGCAAAATTTTGGAGCATCTTCTATGTATTCCATTAGTAAAATATTTTTTTCTATAGGTTTATATTTTAAGGAATCATCAACTATAAAAGGGTTTTCATCTTTATCTAAATTTTTGTCAGGATTTATTAGAGCTGTCATAGTACCGTAAACTCTACAAAAATTAGGGCAAAACATTGATATTTTTGTTAAATCTCTTAGTACAGTAAACTCGTGTTCTGATAAGAAATTAAAATATTGAGAGTATTTGAATACATATTTTTTATTATCATCTGATTTTAAAAGACCAGTGATACCTTGTTTACCTTTTGTGAAGTTTAAACAGTGTTTGAAGGATTTAGTTAAGTCTTTATTATTTTGAGATTTTATAAGTTTAAACTTTTTGTAAAATTTTGAGTATTTTTCTAAGAAAGGTTGGTATCTTTCACGGGTCGTGTGTTCTATTCTATCTTTTGAACTTCTATCATAACCATTCATTATTTAATGATACATAATTCTTACGTTTAACTCTTTAATAAAATATTTTATAGATATAAATGAAATATCGTCAAGTTTTTTGTGATTCTCCATCATTGATGATGAGTTGTATGAGAGAATCAATATATAAACATGCTGTAATACCTATATAATGCTATATCCATAAACAGTATAAGAGTGTCTCCTAACGATTCGGAGGACGGTACTATAGGATATAATCAACCTAACTGTGATGATGTTATGGTATATAATTCCACTGAAAATATTTGGGAGTATAAAACTTTATCCGAGGTAACATCAACAGCTATAGCATCTTATGCAGAAATGTATATAAAAGATACTGTTTTGACAATATCAAGTACAGGAACTGAGATAAAAGGGTTTGATTTTGATATTAGTAAAAATATAACATTTAATCAACCAGGAACAGAAGGGGATTATTTAAAAATATTAAACACAGGAGATTATAAGTTGAGTGCTAGTTTTGATGGACAATCTTCAGTAAATAATATAGATATAACTTTTTCAATATTAGTTAACCAATATGAAAAAGCGACATCTTCAAGACATTATCAACAAGCAGGAGATGATGGGTCGTCATCAATAAATAGACTTTTTAATCTAAATCAAGATGATAAAATAAAATTAAAAATTTCAGGAATTGTAGGGGGTACAGGTACAGAATTTAATTATACACCTCATTATATATCTATTAATTTGATACAATTGTCATAAATATTAATTAAAAAGAAAAAAATTAAAATTAAAACAAGATAAAATGAACAATGAATTAATCGTATTTATTTTTGGAGAAAATATGATGTACTTAATACCGTGTTTATTTGCAGGTATGATTAGTGTATATTATTTACAACCTTATATTGATGAAAATATGAAAGTTATAAAGAAGAAGTATAATAAGTTGATAAAGTTAAAACAGCTTTATAAAAAAGAAGAAAAAGATGTTAGTTTATACAAAAAAGTTTATAATTTTTTCTATACTTTTGTATTAATATATAAAATTATATTTATTATGATCCAGGCTTTGATATATAACTATATTCAAAAATTGAATAAAAATGTTGTTAAAGAAAATGATTACTATGTATTGACTTATTATATCAAAGGTAATAAATTTATGATGAGAGTAAAAAGTTCTGATGTAACACCGTCTCCATTTTTTCTTATTACAGGAGATAATGATGAAGATCTTACAGAAATAGTAGAACCATATAGAGGACCTATGAATGATTTTTATAATAATGGATCTGGAAATATGAGTCCAAAAAGTTTTGGACAAGAAAAGCTACATTTTGAGAATATTGATGGAACAAGTAAGACTTTTTATAATGATGAGATTATACTCCTCAAGCAAGCTTTCCGGGAACAGAGTTCCCTCCAATGAGTCCGTCTTTGACGGACGATTTGACTTGTGATTCACGGGACAGAGTCCCACTCATTGGAGGTCTCCCCCGGACTTGTCCGGAGCGATTCGTCCGTCTCCGACGGACTCATTGAAGGTCGCTGCGCGACCGAAAAGCTCGTCTCGCGAAGATCGTGAGGAAAGATACTCTTATAAAATGAATTTATAAAGATATTAATATCTTTATAAATTAAATGATAGTAATATCAAGAATAAAACGTATTACTGTTAATAATAATGAAAAAGAAGAGATCAATATTAGTTTTAGAAATTTTAGAATAAATAACGAAGATTTTATTTCAATATCAAATGATATTTCAAAAAAAATAGATAATAGAGAAAAATTTGAAAAATTATTAGTAGATTTAAAAAATATAAATCCATTTTTATGTGAAATTGAAAAAGTTGAAAATAAAAAAATCAAATATTATAGAAATTCCAAAGATTTAAAAATTATTGGATGTAAATATGATATACTTGATGAAATTTTTACCAAAAATATATTTTATGATTTGAAAAATTATTTAAAATCATCCATTTCTAAAGATAGAATAATAATACAATGCGATTCGCCTAAAATTTTATATAAAGACAAAGTTTGGGGTCTGAATATGAAACCTTTTTTGAATAATAATATTAATACACATAAAAAATTAGATGATTCGTTATTTTTTTGTATACCTTTATATGATTCGTTCATGGATAGAGCTATATGCATAGATAATATAATAGCTCAAATAAAAACTACATGTAAATTGGAAAATGGAGAATTATTAATGCCTTATTTTTTAATAATACCTACCATAGATGAGTATAGTATGAAAGACGATATGGAAAGAATTTATAATGATATACTAAAGTATTTTATAAGAAAAAAAATACCTACTTCATCAGTAATAAAAATAGAGAGTAATAATGATACTCTCGGAGCGAGCTCCGCTCGTGGAGATAGTTTTATAAGAGATATAGATGAGATACTGCCTTATATAACATTAAACAAAGATAATAAAATTTATTTTTCAATAAAAACAAAAGATATGAATAAATATTTAAAACTTTCAAGAGAAACACGTAAAAGTTTTAATAGTTTTTTTATAAATTTTTAAAATTAAAATTTATAAAACATAAGTTTTAATATCTTAAAAACTTTCCTAGTATATAATAAATTAAGTAATATGTTTGGTATAAAAAATATCCAAAAATCTAAGAAAAATAAGAAAACTACTCACGCTCATTTTCTAGATTTTTTAAATGAAGATGAGATTTTTAACTATAAAACAATAGAAAATCAAAGAAGAGACTGGTTTATAGCTAATATGGAAGATATCGAATCTTTAAAAGATTTTGTTTCTCTTGAATATATGAAAGATGATTATGAAACTATGGTTTTATTCAATTCTATTATTGATAATATGAGATCTTCATTAGAAGATGATAATTTTGTTGAAGAAGTTTTAAAATTAAAAACAACTACAAACTTTAAAAATTTTGTCAGAACATTTATTGATTTAAAATCAGAAGAAAATTTAGGGACAAAGGAAGACAAACCTTATACAATTATAATAAAAGATATAATTTTAGAATATCTTGAAAAGTTAGAGAGTTATAAGGTAATTAAAGTAGATAAATATTTTGTAGATCTTAAACATTATAACAAGGTAACAGGGAACGAATCTGGTCCAGAGGTTGGTACTCTAGTAGTTAAACCAGCGAAAAACGATTGGACTGTTTATGGACTTAAAAATTGTCCATATAGTAAATACGCTATAGATTTATTAAAAGCACTAGATGAAAGATATAATAATATAATTGTATCAGATAACGAACAGTCCAAGTCAACTGTTTTGAAAAATTTGAAAAAAATAACAGAAGAAGATGTTCCCTATGATATGGAAAAAATTGAAAAAATATTAAAGAAAGGAGATCCCGATTTACTTGCAATTCAAAAAAGAGTAAAACGTATGATTAAAAATTCAGAACCTCAATCAGATAGTGATGATTATGAGATAGATGAACAAGGAAATATAAAAATTATATCTACAAAAAAGGCATCTTCTTCCAGGAAAAATATTGTTATAAATAATTCTAATAAAGAACTTATAAAAAGGTTGTTTGGAGATGACAGTGATAGTGATGATAGTGATGATGAAAATAATGACGATAAAAATAGAGATCAAGAAATAGATCATGATGATGTTAATAGTGATGATGAAAATAGTGATGATGAAAATAGTGAAGATGAAAATAGCGATAAAGAAATAGATTATGATGATGTTAATAGTGATGATGATGTTGATCAAGCTGATAATGATAATATGAGTGAAATGAGTGATATCTATGATAATGATGATGATTACAGTCCAGTTAACAAACAGAATCAAAATGAAGATTTACCATTTGATAAAGATGAACTAAAAGATTATTTTTATGATTATTTGCCCACTATTGATCGTCAAACAATTACAGTTAAAGACGTATTAAATAAGCTAGAAAGTCGTTTTAATGTTGATTTCAAACCTTATAAATCAATAATAAAAGAAATAATTTCAAATGTTCTTGATGAACTTGATGAACAACAGAAAGAATATGATGAGGAGGAAGAAGAAGAGGAAGAGGACATATTACCAATTCCTAGAAATGTAATAAAAAGATATTTATATAATTATTTCCAGACTATTGACCTTGAAAAAGTTAAATCTAAAGAAGTGATTGAACATCTAGAAAGACATTTTAATGTTAAACTTAAACATTTTGAAGAAACCTTAGAAAAAATTATGTTTCAAGTTATTGGTAAAATGTATGAAGATAATTTGTTGGAAAAAGAGGAAGAAGAGGAAGAAGATGATGATCTGTTTTTTATAGAGACGGCGGAAGGAATAATTCAACCATTGGAAAATTATATGAGAGTTGTACCAGAAGATTGGAATACATTTCCCATAATATTTTTAAATGAAAGATTTATAGGAGGATGTGATGATTTAGTAAAGTTTATAAAAAATAATATTTTAAAAATGGAATTTGATGGTACAGTTGAAGAATTAATAAATTATATCAATAAAAATAGAAAACAATTTGAGAATAAAGTTACTGAAGTAAAATTAGTAGATTTTGAAGTTTTTCAGACTGAAGGAGATATTCCATTAGTAATAGGAGATTTTAAAGAGGTTGAAGACGTTGTATACAAACAAGAAAAGTGTAAATATGTGTATAAAAAAGATTATCCTAGATTAGGTATAAGTAAAGGAGATACTTGCAACGAATTAGCAGATAAAACTGGATATGGATATTGTAAGAAACATAATCCATTTACAACGTATACTGATATTCCTATGGGAGAAATAGTAAAAGATACTAATATAACTACTCAAAAAGAGATTATTACATCAACTTATATTCCTAGAGAATTAAGAATAATTTCTAAAAATTTGATAAAAGAAAAATTAAAAGATGAAACTTTTATAGACGAAGATTACATAGATGAAGTTGAAGAGTCTATATATAATACTCTTTTTTATGAAATGGAATTTGAAACAGATGATGGGCCTGAAGTTAGAGTAAGAATAATTGATAATCCAGTCTTAACTTATTTAGAAAAGATAACTAATCTTACAGTGTATTTAGGTTTGAAAAAGACTTCTACGTATTTTAGAACTAGATTTTTAAAAAAATATTATTCTTTAGATGTAATACCTAAACTTACTAGTAAAGATAAGTATTATGATCTATCATTATTAAATAAACAAAAACGTGTTAGAATATTGAATAATATAAAATTATCAAAAGGAAATCAAAAACAGAATATTATTTCAAGAACATTAAACTTAATAAATATTAATAATAATAAATTTTACAAAGGTAAAGAGGTAAAATTGATAGAATTTGATATAGATATAGATATTACAAGTATTGAAAGACCTGAATGTTATTATGAGTATGAAAATAAAGAAAACATATATATTTATGATGGATTATGTTTTGATATTAAGGATTTAATAAATAAATTTTCTACAAATGATTTTATGTATGAAAAAGAAGATGGAGAAAATAAAAGATTTAGTGATATTTTTATAGAAATTGTTAAAAATATTTCATTACCTCAATATATGTTACAAGAACCTATTATTAAAAGAGATATAATGAAAGAAAGAGTTGAAAGATTAAGAGAAAAAATATTTGAAAAATTAACTAAACTTGAAAATATTAATTTAGAAAATGTTAATTTAATTGAATTTAGTCCAATGAAATCATCTAGCTATATTTCTAATAAATCTTCTATAAGTTCAAGTAGATCATCTTCTTCATATAAAGGAGATTCTGTTGTATCTAGTAAAGAATCTACTGATAATAATAATAATAAAGATATTTGTTATTATTGTAAGAAAGAAGTTATAGATAATAAATACAAAACTTTTAAAAAGGAAGGAGATGAATATATTGTTATTTCATTTTGTAGTACTGAGTGTTTTGAAGATTCGGACGAATGGAATTTATCAACAACAGATGATAAAGATGGTACTATAGATATAGTTATAGAGGATAGAAATGATGAATATAGTGATGATGAAGATGGTGATGATAAAACAAATACATCTAAAAATAGTGATAGTATATCTATTCCTACAGATATAGTATCGAATAAACAAAAAGAAATGGAAGAAGATTTATATAATAAACTAATTAGTGATTGAAACTTTCTCGTAAATTTTTTTTGAAATTATGATCTCCTGTTTATTGTAGAAATTGTATTTTTTTGAAATACTATTAATTATAGATTTTTTAATTTCAGATTTCATACTTTACTTTATATTTTTTTAAAAAAATATAAATATAAGAAAGTGGAGAGCTTATAATAGAGAAGAGAGAAGATGATGATTGGGAGATAAAACAATCAATGAGTTAATAAAAAAATAAAAAATAAAAAATAATGAT
>Ga0213859_10000211_pt1 | contig 27202 bp, 28 predicted proteins | sample PICome_2_FD_160133 | JGI IMG/M metagenome (GOLD analysis project Ga0213859, IMG submission 160133) | Coastal seawater microbial communities near Pivers Island, North Carolina, United States - PICO304 | ecosystem: Environmental > Aquatic > Marine > Coastal | place: USA: North Carolina...
GAATGCTATTAGACAGCTTGAACTAAACAAAGAATTTATAGTTGCAGAAGTATTAAATCATGTGGACAATACATTCAAAGATAGAGTAACTGGTATTGATATAGGCGCAGACACTGTTGAAATCTCAGATACTAGTTGGATGTCAGTAGGTATGCCTATTAAATTTTTCAACGATGAAGATGCAGGAGATTCTACTGATGCAGTAGTCCAAGCTAACTTGCTAGAAACACAAACATACTATGTCAAAAATATTACAAGTGCAACAACATTCCAAATTTCAGATGAACAATATGGAACTACAAGTGTTTTAACTAGCTATGGTGAAAACTTTGTTGTTCAAAAGGCATACGAATACAATCGTACATTGTGTGCAAGAGACGTAAGAGAATACATCGAAGGAATGAAGTGGGATCTACAATGGCCACAAGATTGGAAACGAAATTACAGCATGACAGATGTTTCACTTGATGCAAATGGAACCACTACAAGCACAACTTTAAGCACTGTATTGTATCTTCCTGCTTTTTATAGAAGTAGTTTAGCTGCACGTTACTATGTAAATAGTGTAATTGGATCACAGGAAGAAGATTTCTACTATTTAAGAAATGGTACAGGACTACGCCTACAAACATTAGATGGATTAAGAGGAGATCTAGGTCCTGCAAATGCGTATGGAACTAGTCGTCCAACAGCAGGTGCTTACGCATCCTTGGATCCAGGTTGGGGACCAAATGATCAACGTGTTTGGATTACAGCACGTTCACCGTATGTACAGAACTGTACAACATTTGGATTTGCAGCAATTGGACAAAAGATCGATGGAGCATTACACAACGGTGGTAATGACTCAATTGTATCTAACGACTTTACACAGGTAATATCAGATGGTATTGGTGCATGGATTACAAATAATGGTAGAGCAGAACTTGTATCAGTGTTTACATACTACTCACACATAGGTTACCTAGCAGAAGCAGGCGGACGTATTAGAGGAACTAACGGTAACAACTCATATGGTACGTTTGGTTCAGTAGCAGAAGGTGTTGATCCAGATGAAACTCCTGTAACAGCTATTGTTGATAATAACAAACAGTATAATGCTGTAGTATCTAATGTATTCACCGACGGTGCAGATGAAATACTACAACTAGAATATTCACATGCTGGTAATGATTACACAGAAGCAACAATTAATATATTTGGAGCAGGTGATAGCGAAGAACTTGTACAAGAAGATTATAGAGATGAAGCAGTAAACAATGTAAGAATTATTGAAGTAGATGATTCAACAGGTAATCCAGATGCAACAGCAGGTGGTAGCGGTTATTTAGTTGTTACTAACACAGCTCAAACAGGTACTACAAGTAGTATTACGTTGGCTGCAACAGACGGTAATTTGTCAACAGCATATCCTGGAATGAAATTATATATTACAGGTGGTGCAGGTGTAGGACAATTTGGTATAGTTGACACTTACAATTCTGGTTCAAAACTAGCTACAATAGTAAAAGAAACAGATGGCACAGCAGGCTGGGATCACGTAGTGCCTGGCACAGCAATAGTTGCAGCAAACAGTTCTTCAACTTATTTAATAGAGCCAAGAGCAGAATTTACAGCACCTACAAAAACAAACAGCCAAGAAACTGGAGCTTCAAGTACATATAGTGCAATGGAATTTATCGAAACTTCCGCAGAGTATACAGGTGTAGGAGTAACTACTCAAAGTGATGGAACTGGCGTCACATTTGATGTAATAAGAAATGGTGAAAAGTATTACGTTACAATAAATGCCGCTGGAACAGGCTATACAAGGCTAGACACACTAACAATAGTTGGTAGCGATTTAGGCGGAGTTGATACTACGCATGATATCACAATTACTATCACGGCTGTCAATGCAGACACTGGAGCAATTACAGCTTTTGATTTTGCAGGTATAGGAAGAAAAGGATTGTTTGTTAACTTACCTGCAACAGGAACAGCAGGACAATCAAGTGTTGATGGAAGTACATGGACAGCAAATACACTTTCTACAAGTGCAAGCTGGACAGATTTAATTTCTGGTAAAGTAGACGATGGTACAACTACATTTACTCAAAGTTATGCTGTTGCTGTTGGTGTAACTGGCGGCGCTGTTGTAGCAAATTACAGTTTAAATGGAACAACATGGACTGCGTCGAACCCATCAGGAATTAGTGCAACTTCAAGAGCAGCAGGAGCGTTTGGACAAATAGACACAGCAATTTCAAGAATAGTTATTATTAGTGATAACGATCAAGATGTAGCATATTCAGACAATGGAGGTCAAACTTATATTACAACCTCGTCTGCACTTCCTTCAACTGGATATAATGATATTGCTTATGGTAACGGATTATTTGTTGCTGTTAAAGGCGGAAGTCAAGAAATGGCATATTCAGAAGATGGTATAACATGGACTACAGAAGCAACAGGCATGCCTAATACAAATGACTGGAATAGAGTGGTATTTGGTGCTGGAAGATTTGTTGCTATTGCAAGTGATAGTGATACTATTGCATATAGTTTAGATGGTAGTAACTGGACAGGTGTAGCAACTGCACTTGTATCAACTACAGTAAGAGATATAAGTTACGGTCAAGGTATGTTTGTAGTTACAACTGATGATACAAATCAGGTTAACTTCTCGCAAGATGGCGTATATTGGCCAAGTGGAGGATATACATTATCTAACACATATACAGGTGGATTAAATGCTATAGCATTTGGTAACCCAGATAGAAATCCAATATTTGTAGCAAACCAAAATGATGCAGGAACAAATATTCTTAAAGCAAAAATTGGTGCTACCACAAAAGGAAGAGCAGGCGTTGCTAATGAACAAGTATTTGAAGTAAGAATAACAGACCCAGGGTCAGGATATGGATCAACTTCACCTACCCTAACAATTACAGATCCTAACAATATTAATGATGTACTGACAACAGTTAGGTTAAATGATGGTGTGTTAGCACAACCAACATTTGTATCAAGAGGTAGCGGATTTATAACAGCTACAGCAGAAGTTGACGCTGCAACCAGTAATGGTTTTGCAGACTTCTTACAAGATGGACAATTTATTGCTGTAAGAAGATTGAGTGCCACACCAGTAAATGGATCAAACGTTGTGTTTGATGATTTGCCTGATCAAGTGTTTAAATTGGTTAACACTGTATCACTTGTAGGTCTTATTGACGGAGATAAAACTGCTTTCTTACAAATATCTCCTCCTATGGAAATTGAAGATGCAGTAAGTGATGAAAATCCAGTCACAATGCGAATTAGATTTAGTCAAACACGATTAACAGGTCACGACTTCCTAGACATAGGAACAGGAAATTTTGCTGATACGAACTATCCAGGAGTTCCTGTAAATGAGCCAAATGCTGATAATGAAACAGTAAGTTCAAACGGTGGACGAGTGTTCTTTACAAGTACTGACCAAGATGGTAACTTTAAAGTTGGTGATTTGTTTAGTATTGAACAGTCCACAGGTGTTGCTACTCTAAATGCTGAAGCATTTAACATCGCAGGACTACAAGAACTTTCACTAGGTGAAGTTACACTAGGTGGAAACTCAGCAAGTATTACTGAATTTAGTACAGATCCGTTCTTTACTGCCAATAGTGATACAGTTGTTCCAACTCAACGAGCTATTAAAGCATACATTGAAGCACAAATCGGTGGAGGTGGTGCATCTCTAATCGTTAACAGTGTTACAGCAGGTGATGTTTTCATAAACGGAACACAAATTACAACGGTGAGTGGAGCATTGATAAATATAAAAGCGAACGTGAATTTCCAAGGCGCAGTGCTTGGTACACCGTTAGCATACAATTACTTTTTAAGATAACATTGGAGGAAAAACAAAATGGCAAACGGAATTTTAGGTACTTCAGAAGTTCCAGCTACAACACTAACGACTGTCTATACTGTGCCTGCAGATACATTTTCAGTTGTTACTCTAAACGTAGTGAATAGGTCTACAGCACCTAGAACAGTTAGAGTAGCACTATCAGCGGCAGCAACACCAGACCTAGCAGAATACATTGAATATGATGTTGAAATTCTTGCAAACGGTGTACTTGAGCGCACAGGATTGGTTTTAGATGCAACAAAAAATATTGTTGTGTATGCAGACAGTTTAGGTTGTTCAGCAATGGTTTTTGGTTTAGAGACAGCAACAAGCTAAAGATAAATATAGTAAGGAGAGTATTAAATGGCGAGAATAGTAGCAAAAGGTGTTCAACCAACTCCTACATTTGTTAAAATGCCAAATGTAGAAGTTATTGCAAACATCGTTGCGGATTCAAATAAAGCATATTGGATAGATACATCTGTTGCTCCGATAACATTAACCTTACCAGCAAATCCTTCAATGGGAGATATTTTAAGAATATTCGATGTTGAAAATACTTTTGATACAAATAATTTAACAATAGATAGAAATGGTAAACCTATTATGGGAGCAAATGACAATCTAACAGTTAATATCGAAGGCAGTGCATTTGAAATTATTTTTTACAATGATACTAAAGGATGGAGATTGTTTACAATCTAAGGTAAGGTGAGTGAATGGCTAATTATAACAGTTTTAAGAGAATAGATAGGCAAGCTATCGTTGATGGAGCAGTGCAAGGCGTAGATATTGCACCTGGCGCTGTAAATACCAACGAAATTGCCAACAATGCTATAACTAGCGCAAAGATAGAAGACACTTCTGTTTCTAGTCCACAACTTGGCGATCCAGTAGACTTATCAACAAAAAATATAACATATAGACCTTTTATAAATGCTGATTTTTCTAACAGTGCAAATATTGCGCAAGACAAACTAGCGTCAGGTGCAGCCGAAGTAAATCTAGGATACACACCTTTATCTACAGCCGGTAATAATGCAATGGGTGGAAGACTTGCAGTTGCTAATGGTAGTGCAAGTGCTCCTAGTATAAGAGGTAGCGATGCTAACACTGGGATTTATTTCAACAATAATGAAGTACGTTTTAGTATAAACGGAAGTGATGCATTACAAATTGACAGCTCGGGTAGAGCAATGTTTCCACGAAAGCCAATGTTTGCAGCTGTAGGACAACCAGGATGGTTGTACACAAATAGCTTTGGTGGCGGCGTAGGACAAAAAGAACTCAATAGCACAATGAATTGGAATCTTGCCCATCAATACGGCGGCAGCAATTTCAACACCAGCAACGGACGTTTTACTGCTCCTGTAAGCGGATGGTATCATTTTAGTACCATGTATTATTTGTATAATAATAACAATAGTACAAGTAGTTACATCCATACATTCTTTATGAGAAATGGTAGTGTAAATACAACTCCTAGCAGCAGAATTCCTTATAATATTAACATGCACGGAAACACAAACAGTCACGACGACGGTGCTTGCTATAATAGTATACAGTATTTAAACAGCGGCCAGTATGTAAGTCTTGCTTGTAGATGGCATCAGAATAATTCGAGAATACATGCTGGGCATCAAATTTTTAGTGGACAGTTGATAGGATAGAATATGGCAAATTACAATAGTTTTAAAAAAATTGATTCAGAAGCCATAATTGATGATAGTGTTGCAGCAAGTGATATAGGTGCTGGACAAGTTACTTCAGCAAAAATTGCATCTGGAGCTGTAAATGCAGATAAATTTGCAAGTGGTTCTGTTTCTGGTGCAAAACTAGGTAGTACTCTAGATATATCAGGAAAAAATGTTACTTATAGACCTGTAGTTGACGGCGATCTAGGCACCGGCGCAATCGCAGGAACACAAATGGAAGACGGAGCCGTAATTGATGCGATTGGTTATACTCCTGTTAACACAGCAGGTGATACTCTAACAGGGCAACTTGTACTTGCGAACGGTACTGTTCTTGCTAGTAATGGTAATCCTGCCAGCGGTGTAAGAATAGATGGACAAACTATAAATTTAAGAGAAAATGGCACTGATCGATTTTCTATCAACAGTAGCGGACATCCAACTCAAAGCAATCACCCAGCTTGGGAAGCTAGTGGACGCGGCGGCTGGCGGTACGGAAACAATTACGATGGTGCACGTAACTGGCGCGAACTAGACAATATGGGTTGGAACTTCAATACTAGCGGGGGTATTACAACTTCTAACAACTGTCGTGTTACTGTTCCTGTGGCAGGTTATTATTATGCGTATTTACAAACCTATTGGTACAACAACTCAAACTCAACAAACGGATATACACACTTTAAGATTGGGTTGAATGGAGGCAATGGCGAATTAAGTGGAGGCAGAACAAACCACCAAATGTATGCATATGGATTACGTAACAATTATGCTCCGGGAATTATGACGTCTTATGTTAGATACTTAAATGCAGGACAATACCTAACACCGCTTCCATATTTTGGTGGAAATCAAGGTAGACATCACGGTAATCACAGTTATTGGTGTGGATATTTGATAGGATAAGTTATGGCAAATTATAATAGTTTTAAGAGAATAAATTCAGAAGCAATAATTGACGGCGAAATTGTAACATCAGAACTAGCAAATAATTCTGTAGGGCAAGATCAACTTGCTGATGGTGCTGTAACAGAAGATAAGATACTAGATGGTGCAGTCACTGATGGAAAATTAGCTAGCGATTTTGACATTTCCACCAAGACAGTTACCTACAGAACTATTGTAAATGGAGATATTAATTCTAGTGCAGCTATTGCTGGAGGAAAATTTGCCAGTGGTGCTATAGAAGGAAATTTAGGTGGAGCACCTCTACCTACCTCCGGCGGCACAATGACAGGACAACTCAAAACTACAACAGGTAGCGCAGGTGCTCCTGCTGTGTATAGAAGCGGTGATGGCGATACAGGTATAAGTTTTAGCGGAAATAGTACAACAATTTCAGCAGGTGGTCAAACAGCCCTTGTTATGAACTCCAATGATAATCTTACAAAACCTAACAGCGTTGCATTTCACTCTCCAGGAACTAGTGGTTGGAGATATGCAAATAGCTATGGTGGCACAGGATGGAGAAGTTTGAACGGTAACTTTGGTTGGACTGGCCAACAACGTGGTGGAAGTAACTTTAATTACGGCAATGGAAGATTTACTGCTCCAGTATCAGGATTTTACCAATTCATGTTTGAAACATATGCACGTAATGATAGAAACAATAACCAAGGATACTATCACATGAGCTTTGGTGTTAACGGTGGAAATGCTATGGTAGGCGGACGCACACCACACGGTATATACGGTCATTCTAACGCACAAAGATATTATCCAAATGGCACACATGTGGATTTAGGAACTTATTTAAATGCTGGACAATACGTAGAAGTGCGTGTATTCTGGCACAACAATCAAACACGCTTTCATAGTGCTCACAGTGTGTTTAATGGTTACATGATTAGCTAAATAACTATGAGGACAAACTAAATGAGAAATATAGTATTTGAAATTACAGACAACGAACAAAAAGTTTTAGATAGATATTGCATGGACCCACAAGAATGGATTGAAAATGCAGTAAATCATCTAGTTGAAGGTGCAAAAACACAAATTTATGATTCAGAAGTTGAAAGAATTCTAGCAGATCCTGACGTTGCAACACTTGTAACTGATAGAAATGAGATAGTTAATATGTATAGTGGTCCTTTAAAGGGAAATCCAAACGGGTAAAGGAGATTTATTATGACAGTACAATACACAGTTCAAATAAGTGATGCTGATTACAAAGCTCTATGTTATGTAACTGAGAATCCTAACACATACGTTGACGAACATGTAACCGAATATATCCGTCAAATGAAGGAAGATTTAGTAAAAGAAATTCTTAAAAGCGAACTTGCTAAACCAGGAATGAGATCTATACCTGCTGACAAAGAAGAATTAATTCGTACAGCAAACGTTAAAACACAAAAACAAATCGTCAGAGAGGACACACTGCGCATGGAAGCAATGGTTATAAGTCCAGATGCACATGATTCTGATATTGGCGAAGCTGTTGAATTACCAGAATAATAAAAGATTTTTATTGTATTAAAAAAGCCGCTATATGCGGCTTTTTTATTCTTCTATATTAGATATTTTTTTTAATTTAAACGCAACTGTTGTTCTTAGAATAGGACAATGTCTTGTAGGTTCATTCGCTACATGGGGTATGTTACTATCAAAAACTATTGCCGTGTTACTACAAGGTAAAATACTTGCTACACGGTCTTTAGATTTAATTACAGTATGTCCACCCCATTCAGGATGCCATACATGATTTGCATAATATATTACAGTTAAATCATTTTCACTATCTGAATCAATGTGCATGTAACCTGGAAGACCATGCGTTTGTCCGTTGGCATAGACCCTGACCAGTTCAACATCAATTTTGATCAAATCTTTTATTACATTAAAAAATTCTTCTGTATAGAATTTATTATTAGATAAATCATGAAACCAAAATTTTAATTGATCGTTTGCATTTGAAATACCTTGGAATTTATAATCTGCATTTTGCAAGTATTCAGCTTGTTCGTGAAATTCTCTAGCTGATAATACATTATCAAACTGTAGTAAATTCATTTACTCCTCTGTATTAGTTGAGTCTTCTATAGCATCTTCTTCTATAGCATCTTCTTCTACAACATCTTCTTTTTCATAAAAATTCTTTCTTAGATATTCATAGTGGCTATCTGCGTCATTAGCTAGTGTTTGGATATAATCTTTCTTTTGATCCCAATAATCTTGCAACTGTTTAGTATATATTTCTGGTGTTTGTCCTTGTCTAGATACAATCAGATCTTCTAAAACTTTTAATTGCGTAGGATTCGCAGGTATACAATTATTTCCTACAAAAATATCTGGAATACCACCCATTGACAAGTCTCCTTGCATGGAATGAGACTGCAATAGTGCATTTGCCATCACAGCAGGTAAACTTTCTATACTATTATTAAATTTAGGATCATCTAGTCTAGGGTCCATTCTTATATACTCACCTGCTTGACGCCAGTATTCTGTATCTCTGCGTGAAGATAGAGTAAAGTGATATGCTACAAAGAATTTAAATCCTGTCATAATTTGTTTTACAACATAGTTAAAATGGTCTACATGTACTCGATTTACTTGTTCATAGTGCAGTGTCTCGCACAGTCTAAGTAATATTTCTTGTACACTTAATAGACCTGTAGATTCTAAAGGTTCAATAAAACCATAAGATAAGCCTACACCAACTACGTTCTGAACCCAACATCTATGCATTACTCCGTTACGTATATCAATATGATCAAATTTTTCAATTTCTTCTGAACGATCAGGCTTGTGCAATTTCATTCTATCACTATTAAGATATTCTTTAAATTCTTCTTCAGCTTGTTCGCGTGTTAAGAATTTTGGATCGTATACATAACCTGCACCAATTCTATTGTATAATGGAATATTCCAAATCCAACCATTATTCCATGCAGTACAGTTAGTAACATTTTCCATTTCAAGTTCTTTATCTGTGTAAGGAACATGGCAAGTGACAGCACGTTTGTTAGGTAACCAATCTCCAAAATCTTCAAAGAAAGATTCCATTGTTTCTCCTAGCAATAAAGATCTAAAACCCGTACAGTCAATGAATAGATCTGCTTCAAGTTGATCACCGTCGTCTAGTTGTATATAGGAAACATATCCTTCTATATCTTTTTCGATTTTTTTGATTTCTTTTTTCACATGCACTACGCCATTGGGTAATGCAACTTTATCACGTAATACGTGTCCAAATTGTATAGCATCAACATGATAGGCTACATCTGATTTCCAACTAAAGTTAGGCAACTGGCCATCTTTGTTGTCATAGATCTTGTTATCATATATAAAAGGCATACAACTATAAAATGACTCATAAAAGTCGTTTTTAGGTGTTTCCGGATTTAATGCTTTTTTTACATACCAATCTGTTGCACCTGCTTGAGTGTTTTGCATATCTTTTACACCAAATGGATAGTAATATGCTTCACCTTTTTTATAGAAGTCGCTAAACTTAATACCTAACTTATAAGTTGCTTGACATTCGGGCATCCAGTCTTCATCTTTTAAACCTAGTAGGTCTAGAAAACTGTTTATAGTTCCTAAAGTTGATTCTCCTACACCTATCACAGGAATATTTGGAGATTCAACTAGTGCTATCTCTTTATCAGGAAATTGTTTTGATAGTACAGCGGCTGTCATCCATCCTGCTGAACCACCACCACAAATGATAATTTTGTTTATAGGTCCTCTCATTTTTGTATTATTCCTTCTTTCTTTTCGTTAATTGTTAACCAGTTAAATGCGATAGTAATTCTATCGTCGTCTGTTGTATTTACTTGAACTCGGTGATCCAACCATCCAGGAAAGAGTATAATCATTCCTTCTTGGGGTGGATAGTAAATTTTTTCAAATGCTTTTTTACCTGCCGGAAATAGCCCTTTTTGCGTAAACTGAACGGGGTTACGTATCATTAGATCACCGTCTTTTGTGTTGGTTTTGTAATAATATACTCCGCTAATAAAACTATCTGTGTGTGAGTGCCATTCTTGGCTTTCTCCTCTAGAAGTAATATTAAACCAACTATGACTCATAAAAATATCATTGTTTATAAAAGGTTTTAATTGGTCTACATATGCATATGTGTGCTTTTGGATATAGTTTTCTAGGTTTTTTAACCCATAATCGTTTATAGTATTCCATCTGTGTGAAATAGTAGTTTGTACAGGATCTTCCCATCCTTTGGGAGTTTCCCAAGAATCGTTTTCTTTAATCTCGGGCAATTTTTGTTTAATTTCATTCTGGATTAAAAAAGTCTCGTCAAAAGATCCTTTATGCACATATACAGGAGTAGGAAAAATCCATTCAATCATTTTTTATTCCGTTCCTTAAATTTTTTTGTTTTGTAATAATTGCTAGAAAAAGAAAAATGATATCCGTCTTTGCTAACAAACTCTTCTGCACTTACAACATGCATTTTTATTTTTATATTTTTGTCAGATAATGGAATACACTGCACTAATGGATCGCCAGCATTTATCATAAAATTATTAGGATATATTTTTTTAGAAACTACCATGTTTACATTTGTAGTAGATTGATGTTTGTACTCTACTATTCCGTTAGGCACAAAATAATTGCTTTGATGATGATTCCAAAATGAATTTGTAAATAAAAACTTAACACCTGTTTTTTCTTTAATCCTCCAAGGACTAACTAATTTTATATGTGCATACCCATCTAATCCTGTACCCCACTGAATAGGGTTATGTTGGTCTGCAGCATCATCTGGATATGTTGAAGGAATACCGCTATTGATTTGTATTTGAAAATCTCTCCAAGCCTGTATAACAAATCCCGATTTGAAATAGTCCACAACACCCGGACATGTTTTCATTGTTCCTCGATTAACACCTTGAAATTCTACGGTGGTTTCTAATTTTTTCCACCAATTAGGAATCATATTTTTTGATTCAACTATAGGAAACAACTCTGGTAAATCTGGTATAACTGTAAAACAATCTAATAATATCGTAGAAGGCTTGTTAAAAATACTAAACATGTGTATACTTACCTGAATTTTTTTCTGCTATGAAACAACCTGGAATAGGTTCCGTGCCACAAGTTTTTTGTCCAATACCTAAACTTATTTGCGTTGGTATAATCATCAAAACTAACTTCCATCTTCCAATCATCTCTCTTAAATGGATATACTACCATGAGAGGTTCTCCTGGTTTTATAGTAAATTGTTTTTTAAGACCTACTCCTACAAAATTTACAGCATCATCGTGCTTATCTGTATCTACTATAGCAGGAAGCATTTTATAATTTTTATTCAATGTGAAAAATGGTTGATAAAAATGACAACTATAACCTGGAGGAGTAATAACCTTCCAAGAATTACTAAGTTTAAAGTAATGACTTTTAGCTTCGTCCATAACAACAGGAGCCTGTTGAAAAGGGTGTCCTGCCACATATTCTGAAGCTGGACAAACATTATGTGCGCGAAGTATACCGTCTCTATCTTCCTGGAATCGTATATCAGTATCATATGAATTTAATATCACATAACCGCTTGTTAAGTAATCAAGTACAGGCACACATTTTTTCATTGTAGGAACATCTTTTTGCTGTACGTCTCCGTCATCGTGATCGAAACTTAACGGAATATCCTTATACCATTTTGGAATAATTTTAGAAACAGGCACTGGTGGATAATGTATCTCAGCTGATTTATCATAAGTTACAAATTTAATAAGTTTTTCTGACATTACTTATATACCTTCTTTGTTCTAAATAATTTGGTGTATGCACCTCTTATGTAATGAAACAATTGACTATACATCCTTTCAGATTTAAGAGTCATTTCCCAATTATCTCTTTTGAACGGTACTATTTGTACTAGTTTCTCACCTGGAAGTATTCTCAAATCTTTTTCTTTAGTATATGCCATTGTTGTAACAACCCAGTCATGCTTATCTGTATCAATAATACCAGGCATAATTGTAAATTTAGAATTAAAATCATAAAATGGTTGCATAATTAGACAACTGTAGCCAGGCGGTGTTACTACTTTATATTCTGTCTCTATTTTAAAGTAAGCATATGGACCACCGTCAATAGGCATACATTCCTTAGCGTATACACTAGGATTAATTTTTCTTAGATTTGGTCTTTTGTTTTGTGTAGTTAACTCTAAACCTTTTTTAAATTGCACAACTTTTTCTTTTACAAATGTTTCCCAAGGATTGTGAATAATATATCCACTATTCATCCAATCCATTACAGGAGCACAATTAGTAACATTAAATTCGTTATTGTTATCTATACTATCTAACCACTTAGGAAGATCTTCCGATATGGGCATCGGCGGAAAATCTTTCATAATCTGTGGATCGTCAGTGTAAAATTCTATTTTTTTCATTATATTTTTGCCCTTACATTTCCAGAAACTGAAATCCTTGTATTATCATTATAAAAAGGATATACCTGATGATGAAGTTGAGCAGGAAAAACGCAAATTTTGCCCTCCCAACTAGAATCGTCTGCCAATCTCGCTGTTTTTATTTGTCCTAGCATATCTGTGTAAACAAATTCAAATTGACCTTGATAACCTTTATTTAAACTAAAAGATTCATTGTAATTTGTGCTAATTATATCTGTAGCTTTGTAAGGTATTTGTACCCAAACAACAAAACTAAAAATTCCACTATGTCTATGCAAAGGAGTATATTCTCCAGGACGCTGATAATTTATCCAAAATCTTTCAACGACACAATCCCAATTTTCCGGTTCGTTTTCGTATTGATTAAGAGTGTACATATATTCGGGGTATGTTTCAACTAACATTCTGCAAATCGATAAGAGTTCTCTTTCTAAACCATCTTTACTTTTAGTAGGCTGTTGAAAAAATAAATCTTTTGATACATCTTGATGATACATTTCAAGTAAATCGCCCGACCTTTTACCCCAATCTTTTTCTAAAATTTTTAATCCTTCTTGACAATCTTTTTTTAATTGTTGAAAAACAAAAGGATTTAGATCTCCAAGATATATACCCAAATTTGGTAAAACTTTCTCGGTTATCATTTTATATCTCCTTGAAGTTCCATCATTTCAGTAGCACTTCTCACAATACTTGCCTGTGTAATTCTCCAATTATCGTAGTATGTATCGTTATTTTCAATGTATGCACCATGTAACTGGTTACCGCTGAATATAACACAGCGGTTTGGTTTTGCTGGAATTATTTCTTTGATTTTGTATTTAGACACATCTACTATTAGGTTAGCACCTTCTCTATTTTCAATTTCTTCATTTTCGTACAGTGCTGTTCCACCATCTGCCACAGCATCTATGTAAATTAATATGTTAACCATATTTCTATCATAATGTGGATGATGTTGCATAGTGTTAGGTAATTTCTGTTTTTTATGCTTAAAAACGTTGAACGCAAGACTTTTTTCCATAGCAACATCGTCCCAGCCTACTAGTCTTCCAACAAGCCTGTTGAGAGGCTCTAACCGGGCATCTATCATTTCTTTAGAAGGTTCCCAATTAGCAAAAGCAGGCCTACAATCATAGTAATCTTTAAAATTTCTACTCCATTTACTCATTTTCCAAGACTCAACAGGCATATTTTCAAATAACGATTGTATCTGGTCTATGTTTGTATAAAAATCATCTATACATACCCAGTCTTCGTAGTAGGATATTTTACTATTAGGATTAAGTGAAAATAATTCTTCAACAACAATAGGAATAGGCATCTTTTTTTCTCTTTCTTTAAAATCCATCTTCGTCTTGATTTGTCAATTTCATCATAATGTTTACAGCATTGACAATTCTAAGTTTGTTTGATGTGTGTTTAGGTGCAGTATGGTCTAACCAACTTGGAAACAATACTATATCACCTTCTTCTGCTTGTACTTGATATCTATCATTAAACATGCTATCAGGCAAGTAATTAATATTTTTTGTAGGCATAGAAGCACGTATCATTTTGTAATTAGGATTAAAGAAAATAGTTCCATCATCTTTGTCTTCTATATGAACAAAATGGGTGAACGCATAGTTAATATTTGTTGACCCGCCCATATGATCATGCATCCATTCTTCTTCATTATTAGTAGTAAAATTGTACCAACCTTTTAATTTTATATCCCACGGTTGTTTCATATCGAAACCTATTTCTGACAGCATAGATTTTACATCATCAGTATATCTGTCATATATGTACGGCCAATGTATCATTGCACCAGTACCTGGTAAGTAATCTGTATAAATCTGTTGTAGTCCACCGTTTGGTCCAAGTTCTTGAAATTTAGGATACACATGCTTCATTAGATAATCTTTTATCTCATCATGCTTAGTAGCCTTCATTTTATAAATGTAAAACGGAAAAGGATTAATTTTTTCTATCATGATGTTACAACATTCTTAAATAAAAATTCATTTGGATTTCCTATAGTAAGATTCATAGCTATTGTTGCTCTAACGGTTTTGCTACGTTGGTATTCTACACTATGTCTTAAATATGACGGGAAAAATATTATATCTCCTTCAGCAACAGTGGGAGAATAATAACCTTTTTGCCAATCTGTTGGCATATCCTCTCCATTGCAAGGATGCATATTTCTCAAATAAGTATGATGAATAGGATTGTAGAAAATAGTAGGCTTGTGTTCAGCAGGATCATAAATTAAATAATGTATAGCACTGTAAACAACTCCAGGAAATCCTCCCATGTGGTCGTGTTCTTCTTGGCTACTTCCTTCTATACCTACATTGTACCATAAATCAACATCAGTTACCCATTTTTTATTCTGATTAAAGCCAGCTTTTTTTTGGAAATTTACAATGGTACTATTATAGTATTCTATCCATTCTGGACCTAATTTTTCTAAACCTCCAAAATAATCACTATATAGATTTAGTCCTACATTGTTAGGCCCCGGCAAGGCTTCTAATTTAGGCATCACATCTTTTAAAAATTTTTCTTTTACTTCTTTGTGATTAGGCAAAGTTGTTTTGTAAATAGGAATTTCAAATGCGCTAGATTTTATTATCATTAGTTGCTCCAACTAGATTTTACTGACAAAATAGATGACAATTCTTGGAATTGTGCATTATTAATAAAAAAAAGTAACGAGTATCTAGGTAATGTTTTTACCTTGTAACTGTTAGGTCTATGCCATTGTGTTGCATCGTATGCTACTAGCCTGTTGAACTTGTTTCCAACATTTATAGTTTCAGAAAATTGCGATCTGTTATTTTTTAAATCTTTTAAGTATTGATCAGTAACATTTTTTTTAAGATTTAATTCTTTGCGGGATTTGTAATCCTCTGCTTCAAAGTCTTTAGATAATGTTTTATCAAAAATACTTGTACCTGTGCTCATGTTAGGTTCTTCATCATTAAGATATACTAATCCTGCAAAATCAATATCGTCATTATGAATCCAACCGCAGTTGGCTTCGTCTACATTATAAAGATCGTTTTTATGAAATCTAACATCTATCTCAAATTTACTTAAACCATAAAACACTTTGTCGGCTATATTCTTTGCAAAAAACTTCGCAAATTCAACAGCTAATGTATTGTTAATTTGTAATAAATTATCAGTTCTCAACCCAGGCCATGCCTCGTTATTATGGTATTCTAACGAGTTTCCTAGATCAATTATAGGCTGTATATCATTGAAAAAATCATCAATAACGTGTGTAGAATTTCTGTATATATCCATACTATTACTTATTTTCCAAAGTTAAGTGATACAATGATAATGACTGTATAAGTACAGTATGAAACATGAACTAGCTCATCCAATGGAACGAATATCTTTATGGCCAACTTATATGTTTAGGTATAGGTATAGAGATTGGCCTTATGATAAGAAAAAATTAGTAGACTGTATAAGAGAAGAAGAAAAAAAGCAAGAAAAAGACATTGATAGTGATGTTGCTCTAGGAGTCAAAACAGCTGGATTAAAAGAAAGCAAATTTGATTTCCTAAAAAAAGAAAACGAATATCCTATTTTAAAAAAATATAATGAATTCTTTAGTGAGGCTTTAGCAAACGTTGTTTTACATGCGTTACCTAGTGCAGACCAAAGATTAGCATTACCTCCTCATATAAAAGTAGTCAATCCTATAATATTTGAATCATGGTATCATGTTACTAATTCAAGTGGAGCGCATGGTGTCCATTGTCATCCAGGATCTAGTTGGGCAGGAATTTTTTATGTTCAGACATCAGAATGCAAAAAACTTAACGGAGTAAATCGTTGGTTTAATATAGATTCTAATCGCGGACCGGGAGACTTAGGAAGCTATTGGTGGAACACTGATAGCGTATATGGGTTTGAACCCGAAGAAGGAACACTAATACTTTTTCCTTCTTGGCTTTGGCACGAAGCTACGTCATACATAGGTAAAGAAGATAGAATATGTATAGCTTTTAATAGTGTAATTACTGACCCTAGCGATACCGTCCTAGTTGGAGACGCTTAGTGATTAACGTGTATGATGAATTTTTAGGTGTCTCAGTAAGACAGGCTATATTTAAACAATGTCACAAATTATACTATATGATGGGCGAGTTAGATCGAGAAGATTGTCCACCGACAGGAATGATAAGCGAATTGAAATCTGACGATATGGTTTTACCAGAAATTATATCTGAAAAATTAAATCGTCCTGTTTCGTCTTTAATACGATTTTATGTAAATTATTATGCACCTGGAGAAACTCCCTATTTTCATGATGATGGTGATTGTATTACTTGTTTGTACTACCCTAATGTTATAGATGATATCGATCAAGGTGGAGAAACTCAATTTTTGTTAGATAATAAGATCTCAGCTGTGCCACATGTACCAGATAGACTGATAGAATTTGATGGAAAAATACCTCACAAAGCAACTAGTTTTAGAGATACTTATAGATTTACAATAGCAGCAAAATACACAAGAAAGTTTGGTGAATAATATGAATAAGTTCCTTTGGAAAATTACTGATACGTGTATAGATTATACTCCAGTTACAATTATAAAAAATGCTATTACTAAAAAACAGGCAAACGAAATTGCAGAACAGGTAATAGAATACAGTAAAACAGATCACAGCAAACAATTCCAAGAATTTAATCAAGACAACAATCCTGGCACTTGGAGGGGGTTTCCACTAGTAGCCCCAGACGATGTACCAGGATTAACAAGAGAAAACAAAGAACTTATTCAATCAACAATAATGGAAGCTGGTAGGCATTACCAAGCAAGCTGGCCAGCAGCGCCTGAAATAAAAGTAACAACTTGGCAACGTAGTATTTTTAATGAAAATGATGTAGATGTAAGTGTATGGTTTAATATAAACCAAAAAGGTTCTGCAAATATGATACATGCACACCACGGAGCATATTATAGCGGCGTGTTTTATTTCCAAGCAGAAGGTACAGGAAATATTAGATTATATCCTGATAATTTTTTGACTGGAAATACACATCCTATGTGGCCGTACAAAGGAACAATGACACATGAACCAGAAGATGGCGATTTATTATTATTTCCTGGCCATCTACAACACGATGTAGAAGCAAATCCAAACGAAATACCTAGAGTCAACTGTGCTTTTAATGTAGGACTAGTACCTAGAAACGATATAGTCATGGAAAGAAAAGCGGCATCTGTTCCTAATTGATACGATAAATATACTAGTATACCAAGGAATTATATAAATGGCAGATCAAGCACCAGTTGTAGGTAGAATACGGATAATACCAAGACCTAGCGATTTTCTAGATCGTCAAGTAGGAAATAGTGGTGAAGTATTCTTTGACAAACAATCAAAAAGTTTAAGAGTCTACAGCGGTGATGACCAAGGTGGATTCAAGCTTCTTACACCCGACAATGTAACAAACGAATTATATCAATCTGGAATTTCTACTGTAACTTATAATATTACTGTAGGCACAGATCCTGACGGTATAGAATCAGGAAACAAATACTTTATAGATAATGTTTACAAACCGGAACTAAATTTGGTTGTAGGATACACTTATGTATTTGTTCAAGATGATCAAACTAACGAATATTTTCCTAATCCCGACGGCGGAACTAATAATCAACATCCCTTAAATTTTAGTTCAGATAATTTAAATGGTTCTTTAGGTGGAGGAACTAGTTACACAGATAATATAATTTATAGACTGGATGGTAAGGAAGTAACCCAAGCAAAATATTGGGAAAATTTTGCAACAAGCACAAATAGAAGTGTACAGATAACAATTACCAGTTCAACACCTAAAACATTATATTATTGGTGTCAACAACACCTTAACATGGGAAATACTATAAACATTGCGAATCCGGGTACAGGTGCTGGAGGAGGAACAACTGTTGATGTTAGTGAAACAGCACCAGATTCTCCAACAGCTGGAAACATTTGGTTTAATTCTACAAATGGTAAAATATATGTCTATGTTGATGACGGTGATAGTCAGCAATGGGTACAACCAGTTATACCAGGAGTAGGTCAAGCTGGCGAACAAGGCATAATTAATGCATTTTCATCAATAAAACTATCTGACAGTTCTCAAATGGATGCAGTTGGACAAGATACAATTACATTTGTAGACGGTCCTGGTATTGAAATTACCAATGACAGTACAAACAATACTATAATAATTAGTGCAACCGGCGGTGGCGGTGGCGCAGGAGGTGTAGATCTTACAGCATTTAGTGTTGGAGCAGAAGGTGCAGCTTCAGGAGATGGCGGTATTGCATATGATAATTTGACAGGAGTGTTTACTTATACTCCACCGGATTTAAGTTCTTATCTGACTAGTATATCAGGATTAAACATAAGTTCACTTAACAATGACAGTGGATTTATAACTAGTGCAAACCAAACTTTAGATGATGTAACCACAGCCGGCGCAACAACTACAAATAACATTTCAGTAGGCAGTGTTACTGCAACCTCTTTTAGTACAACAGGAAATTTAACTCTAGGAGGTGACATTGTTACAACAGGGTCTGGCACTCCTGAAATAACATCAGACAATGAAATATTATTAACAGCATCTACAAGAACAGTAATCCAAAATACACCATTCAAAGTAGCAGAATTTCTTACACTTGCTAGAGATGGATTAATTGCACAAAATGGCGATATAATTTATAACGGAGATACAAATACATTTCAAGGATATGCAAATGGTGTTTGGGTTGACTTAAACTAGGATCTAAGATGGCTGAAAAATATTATCAACTAGGCACACATACTACCGAACAGTGGCAAGAATTACACGCAGAATTAATTGCAGATGGTAATCTATATGAAGCGGTTCCTGTTAGACAGGTTAGTGTAGATGATGAAAAACTGCACAGTCCAACACGTGGAACATATCTGCTAACTGTTGAAGAAGCAGAAGAACTTAAAAAAGATCCAAGAGTTAAATTTATTAACATTGATTACTCAAAATATGAAGAATTTAAACCTCCAAAAAATGAATTGCAAATGACTAGACCTGCTCTAGTAAATAGGTATTCGTCTACAGTTAGACATTATAGAGAATTTGAAACTTCTAATACTTTACCTGTAGCACCAGGAGCAGCAGAAATTAATAGAACCGGTTATCAAATTCTAAGACTACAACAAACTACGCAGGCAGATCCTTGGATTGATGGAGCACTTGCAGATAATGATGTTGTCAGTCAAGCCATACAAGCAAGAGGTTCAGGAAAAAATGTTGATGTTGTTGTTGCAGACGAAGGATGTTGGTTAGGACATCCAGAATTTCAAAATGATCCAGTACTGGCATCAGATGGTGAAACAGCTATAGAATTACCTGCAGATTTTGGAGGCAACGTATTGCCCGGCAATGGAACCTGCACAGTTTTAGATTTAGTATTAGACGCTCCTTACTACATAGATCCTGATTGGTTTAATGCTGATCCAGATAACAGACTTACAACTAGATGGGACGGTACAACTGTTCCAGTAGAAAATGTTGCACTAGCTTGGTGGGCAAATGGATTACAAAGAAGTTCACAGTTTGCTAGTGAAGGAACAGTAAGCATACCAGCAAGTTATACACGGCAAAATGTTAGCGGAAGTAACAGTTCTCAACCAACAGGTTTAGACGGAGAACACGGAACACCCTGCGGCGCATTAACATACGGAAGAACACAAGGTTGGGCATACAATGCTAACAAATGGATGTTAGATCTTTATGGAGATTATGGTAGTGGAATTGAAGCAGGTTTTGATCTTACAAAATTATTCCATCAATTGAAACCAAAAAATTCTGCATATGACAAACAAGATCCAACAGTTATGTCAAACAGTTGGGGATATCGTGCTAACAAAGATCCTTTCGGAAGCACGTATTATTATACACATCGTGCAAGTTCTAATGTATCATATACAACTGAAAACGGTATTGCTTGGTTAAGTCACATGGGAACACAGGGCGATGGCGGACGTTGGAAAAGTGAAATGAAAACAAATTCACTAACAACAGCACTTGATGAATTAATTGACAGCGGCGTCATATTTGTTTGTGCAGCTGGTAACAGTAACCAAAAATGTGTAAATGATGGACATCCAGATTTTGACAATTACATTACACAAACAGATGGAGGAAATTTAGCAGATAGCTCATTTACTGAATTTGGTGTAGAAGTTTTTGGAACAACTAATCGTAGAGGATTTCCTCAACAAGGTGGAAAATTTACAGATACAGATGGCGTTATAAAATATAAAACTATTAACATAGGAGCATTAGACGATGACTATGTTAATGGGTTAGAGGGAAAAGTAGATTACAGCGACCGCGGAGAAGGTATGGATTGTTATACTCCTGCAGATGGAACTCTTGCAGCAAATAAATCTTACACCAATGAAGGTCCTAGGGTTGATACATATGCCAATTTTGATTATGGACCCGGAGCATACGATTGTGCCTTTGGCGGTACAAGTGCAGCTTGTCCAGTAGCTGCAGGTTTTATTGCTACAGTTATAGAACATAACAGAGATTGGACCTGGAGAGAAATTAAAGATTGGATTAATTCTTTAGATAGCATTCCAGGTACAGATTTTTACTACGGTGTAGAATCAACTACTCCTAATGCAGCTAATTGGACTGATTATGAAAGTTTAGAAGGTGGTATTCCGAGAGTTTTATATCAAAACAATTATGATTCAAGATTTGTAATAGGTTCAAGGACAGTTGCTTCTAATTTATCATTAGGCGGAGCATTTACTCTGAGAACAAACAAATAAATATAATGAGAGGTATACAATGGCTTTAAATTTTCCACAAAATCCGCAAGTTGATGACACTTACACAGAAGGTGGCACTACGTGGAAATATGACGGCGTAGCATGGAACATTGACTCATCCTTATCTGCTGTAACCGTATTTCAAAAATTTAGAGCAGACAGTGGTGTAGCAACACCTACAACACTTTTAGACACATTAAATATTTCAGGCGGCGCAAATGTTACTACTACAGTATCTGGAAAAACTCTAACAATTTCAAGTGTGGGTGGCGGATTAACACAAAATGTTTTTGATACTATTACTGCTGACGAAGGTTCAACCACAGCTGCTAGTATAAATGATACATTAAATATACTAGGAGGCACAAACATTGCTACCAGTATCGCAACAGATACAGATAATGTAACAATAAATTTACAAAGTTTTTCAATAGATTTTTTATCAGACGTTGATACAACAAGTTCTGCTCCTACAACTGGACAAGTTTTAAAGTGGGATGGTGGAAAATGGGCACCGGGTGTAGATGCTACTTCCGGCGGTGCAGGCACCGATGCTGATACACTAGATGGATTTGATGGGGCTTACTATCTTGACTATAACAATCTTAATAACACTCCTGCAATATTAACACTTTCAAGTTTGAGTGTAGGTGTTGAGAATACTCCTAGTGGTAATGGTGCTATAAGTTACGATAGTGCAACTGGGGTTTTTAAATTTACTCCTCCTACAGCTGCAGGTATAGGTGCGTTAACAGAAGAAGTTAATGATCTTACAGCGTCAGTTACTTGGGCTAATGTTCCTGATGGTAATATTACTGAATCAAGTGTAACGCAACACCAAGCAGCTATAAGTATTACAGAAAGTCAAATATCGGATTTACAATCTTATCTTACTAGTATATCAGCTAGTGATTTAAACACTATTAGCATTGATGCCTTAAGTGATGTTGATACAACCACAGCAGCCCCTAGTAATAATCAAGTTTTGGCATGGAATGGTAGTGCATGGGTACCGGCAGATCCTGCAGAAGGTGGTGGTGGTGGCGACCCTGATCAAAACATATGGCAAAATATTTCAGGTGATAGCGGTACTGTAACAGCAAACACAACTACAGATACATTAACTATTGAAGGCGGAACCAATATAACAACAAGCGCCGCTAATGATACTATTACAATTGACTTTAGTGGAACACTAGGATCATCTACATTCTCTGGTTTAACAGATGTAACTACTGCTAGTTTAGATGTTTCAAAAATTTATATGCCTGCTATTGCAATGCTTACTGTAGACAATGATGGTACAACTGCATATACTTTCAATAGTCATTATAGCGGAAACAATCCAACTTTATATGCATTGTCAGGAACAACTATTGCATTTGATCTATCAAATGCAGCAGGACATCCATTTGAGATACAAAATCCTAGTAGTAATCCTTATAATATAGGACTTGTACATGTTGATACAGACGGAACTGTATCTACAGGGTCTAACGCACAAGGAAAATCATCAGGAGTATTATATTGGCAAATTCCAGAAACAATTAGTGGCACATATAGGTACCAATGTCAATCGCATATTTCAATGGTCGGTGGCATTTTTATTAAACGTTTATCAGTAATTTAAAATAAGGTTTCTAATTTAGTTCTCAATTCAACTAAACGTTCTACATTATCTCTATTTCTTTTAGGATCAATATATCCATTATTATATGAACTATGACCTTCATCTATAAGATTTATCTGTTGTTGGAAATCTTTTAAATATATTTCAAATTGTTTTTTTACATTTTGATTTTGCATTTTTTCTATTGCAATTTTATATCTTTCAAAATCTTGTTTTATTTTACTTTGTTGAGACAATTTTTTAATCATTAGAATGCTTCCGGCTTTAAAATAATGTGCTGATCATTTTCAGTTGATGCGCAAGCTATGTGTAAACTAGATTCAGATTTTCTAGCTTCAAAGCTACAAGGTTGTAATTTAGGACAATGCCATACTTGTCCTTCTTTTATTTCTGCTTGTAAAATATTACCAGTTTTTGTATCAATCCATTTTACTAAAAATTCTCCAACACTAATAAAGAATGTTTTGTCAGTATCACTGTTAAAAAAGAAAGGTGTTTTACTTCCTATCTGATTGAAGTAAAAAATTTTACCACAATAATCTTTTGTGTTTGCCCAAATTAATTCATAGCCCCAGTCGTGTTTAATAACGTTATTGTTTTTTTGATCGTTCATAATTAATCCAACAAGTCTATTAATTTAAATACAGTTTCCAGTTTAGTTTGATTTATTTTATTTGTTAGTGTATTTCGTAAACCGTGATGTAATGGTTTAGGCCATTTACCAAAACTTACCCAAGCGTATCCGTCGTGTTCTTTATTAAGTGTTGGTAAAAATTCTTTTTCTATCACACATAGATAGGTATGAAAATGAAATTTTGAATCATTAGAAATAAATGTTTCTAAAGGAATTGTTTTTTTAATAGGAGTATCACCAATTTCTTCTGATATTTCTCTTTTTAAACTTTCCCAAGGAGTCTCTTTGCCTTCATTAGTTCCACCGACTAAACCCCAAAGATTATTTTGTTTGCCCTGTGTACGATGTAAGAACAGAAATCTACGGGTGTCAAGTGAATAAAAAAGAGCTCCGCTGCAAATAATATTGTTCATACTATTAATTATGCTTAAAATTAGTTAGATATGTTTGATATGGATTTAGTATTTTAGACGCCAAGATCCATGTGGATATTCGCCTTCAAAGGATAAGATCCACTCACCGCTATCCCATTTGTATTGTATGCCTGTATTTAGATTAGTTGTGTAAACTGTATCTGTGCTCGAACTACTATCAAATACCACATGCCATTTAGATCCGTCCCATTCAACTATGTCGTTTTCTCCAGCAATGAAATCAGTTCCGTCTGTGTTTTTCCAATCATCTGCACCATCTACATTTATTTCGTCACCAATACCTGAGCCTAGAAGAAGTATTCTAGTTCCTGTTGTTCTAAGAGATACAGGACTAGTTTTTGTCGGATCTATAATATAACTTATTTTATTTGCATCGCCTGTTGGTCCAGTAATTACCGTATCACTAGGTATAGTATCACTGTCCCAATTTACAATTAATTCAGTAGGATCGTTTGAGTTAATAGCAACTGTTCCTGAGATTTCATTGTCTACATCTTTTCTTTTTAATCTTAATTCTGTTATACCCGCTTCAAATACCTCAGGGAATGCTTTTATGTATGCTTCCCATAGCACACTACCAACCACACCATTTTTAATAATTTTTGCTGTGTTTGTCATTACTAATAAATCATAATCTCTATAAGAATTAGAAATAACAGTAGCTGCATCTTGTCTAAACAAGTCTTTGTTAGACTGCCTTGTATCTATAGAACCAGTAGGTGTTATAGATACATTAGTTCTTACATCTGCATTAGGAACAGCAACACCTTCAGCAGCATCACTTACTTGTCCTTGTGGTCTACTTAGATCTAACTCAATAGTTCCTTTGCTTTCATCGTATATACTCTGTACAATACTGGTCACTACACCTAAACGTTTTACTTTTGTAGGTGGAGAAATATATATAGGTGTTTTAAATCCTAGAGTAGCAATATCTATTTCGCTCTCAGTTCCAACAGGAATACTTCTACCACTAAAATTAATAGTATCTAAATTAACAACACTTAAACTGGTCCAATCTACATAATTATCTGTGGTTTGGATTTCTAAACTTGGATTAAACAGCATTAAAATCTGTTCCATAATTTGTAATTTTTGATCGGTGTTAGTAGTCCACATGTCAACATTTAAACTCAATGTGTATGGTGTTGGCATAAGTCTTTCTACAGTGTAATTTTTACCTTCTGTGTTAAGGTATTCTTGTCCATTAGCATCATAAGCACGTTCACGTATGTTCAACTTATTAACATAGCTTGAATCAGCAAGCCTTGTTGTATCCATTTCGAGACCGGTTACATATACAGCCATTCTTGGCGCACTTGGTATTTTGTTTTCTGAATTGTCTCTTAATATATGACCCACTTGACGAGTTATGTCACCATACATGACTGGAACTTCAGTAAGGTTGCCATTTCCATCTTTGTAAGAAAAATTACTCATTAATCTTACAATTTGGGTAATGTAACGTCTTATTTGTCCATCATAAAAGTGTTGCATTAGTTATCTGCCTTAGGTCTAAGTGCTTGTGACAGACTTTGTCTTTCCTGCACATTTTCACCACCAATTTCATTAGTATTAGTATTATTAACAAATGTACCTTTTTGATGACTTCTTGTGTTTGTGTTTGTTAGCGTCATACGTACTGAATCTTCTTGTTTCACCCACCGTGTACCATCATATCTAAACAATCTATTTGGCATAAAATCTGTCCTTAGGAAAAAATCACCTTCTACACTACCTGTTGGAAAACTTAATCCATGTCCGAATGCTTCACCATTACCTGGTATTCCGTCACCTAACAAATAACCTTGATATCCTTCTCTATCAGGAGTTTGCATTACTCTGTCTGCTAATTCATTCTGAGTGCTTGCATCAAGTGTATTTGTATCTGTAGTAACTAATTCTACTTCTCCATTGTCGTCTGTTTGAAGTGTAAAGAAATGACTGGTGTCATAACCTGATTTAGCTGCATCAGCTTCTGCTTGTTGTACTACAGCATTGTTTATTTGCATTTCTTTTTCGTATGTAGAAAGAAGATCACGTAAAGTGTTTCCCCCCGGGTTATCTGCTTCTGCAGGTAGGTCAAGTATTTCTTTAAATTCTTGACTATCAACTATCTGTTTTAATTTTATTCTATACAAATGCGGATACCAAGTTGGTGAAAATCCTTCGGCTGCTCTGTTTACATCTTCAACAACATAGTATCTTTTAAGTGCAACGGTGTAATCATTTAGAGCATATTCATCTTTTAGATGAGGTAATTCTATTACATCTCCCGGCATAATTTTTCTGCCAAGTGTTTTTACGCTCGAGTTAATATGTATGGTCATAAACAGTGTGTCATTTGATAAAAACAGCCCAAACTGACTCATGTTAAAGTCTATATCTTGTACATTGTAAATACCACGCATACTGTAAATATCAGGATCGTATTTGCGATCACGATTTTCCATAAACAACATGTCTTGAATGTTTGTCTCTTTTACAGCATCATAACGGGGCTGATCAGCAGTAGCATCTGCTTCGTCTGGATTTTTTGGACCTAAATATTTGTGTACAAAGACGTCTGTGCCGCCCACAGTGAACATTTCATAGATTCGCTTGTCTATGAATTCGTAGTCTTTGCCTTTCTCTGGTTTGTATAAAGATAATCTTGGCATATACATATTTAGCGTAAGATAAATACTTGTGGAGAACTTTTCGTAT
>Ga0213859_10000213_pt1 | contig 27029 bp, 22 predicted proteins | sample PICome_2_FD_160133 | JGI IMG/M metagenome (GOLD analysis project Ga0213859, IMG submission 160133) | Coastal seawater microbial communities near Pivers Island, North Carolina, United States - PICO304 | ecosystem: Environmental > Aquatic > Marine > Coastal | place: USA: North Carolina...
TAAGTTCCAAACCCCAATGAGGGTCAAGCATATAGGTAAAGTCAACCTCTGGCATGATGTCAGAATCAACGGTTGCGCTACTACCCGGTTGGTGTGCACCAAGTGCGAAAACTCGACTACTGTCATCTTGGGGGTCAACCATCACGATTCGACCGCGTACGATAAGATCACCGGCTTCATAGGACAGTGCTGGCGTTGCAGCTGCAGTTAAACCTAATGCTGCTAAAATGGCTGCTGTACTTTTTAATGTTTTCATTACATCCCTCTTTTTTTTAAGAATTATTAAAAGCCAAGCTGGCTTAGTGGCTGTCATCCTAGTAATTAGAGAGAGCTTTTTCCATGATCTATATCAGAGATTGAATAATCGCTAGGTTATGAGGGGAATGATTGAAGTTAGAATGACAATAGTCAACTTTCTGCATGAAAAATGGCTTTGAGTATTGTGCGTGCTGAGTTGCCTAACCTCAAGAATGTTTAAGATGCAGCCACCTGTTATAAAGGTGGCTGCGGGCAGAGTATTTTTATAAAAATACGTTAAGGTTTTTACTTAATAAACAGCTGCAATCAGGGGTTATTTTTCGTTTGGCGATCTGAAAAGTTCCTTCAGTAACGCGCAAAATATCTTCACGTTTCGCTAAGAGCCAAAATTCTTCACGCTCCAATCTATTTCTATACACTAAAGTATTTGAACGAACACTGATTTCGCCTTCTGTGTCGCTTGGTTCCACTTCTACATTGGTAATAAGGTGCCGGTGTCGGGTGCGTGGATCTTCCGCCCAGGCGGCACCGCTATGTAGCCTTGCAACACGCAGTTGCAAACTTTGTAAGTTTTCATTGTAGTGATTCATATTAGATGCAGGTGTTTCTTCTTTTTCATCTTTACGAAACAAGCTTTCACGCCCGGGCATCCAATAATGTACATCGTCACTTAGCATCGAAAACCATGTTTCGTAGTCTTCTTCGTCTAACGCACGGGCTTCTTGATTATAAAATTGATTAACCTGGTACCAAAGCAGCATTTTTTCTGTTTCTGTCATTTTATTTTGAGTGTCGTTGGTTGTTGTCATATCAGCTCCTTATCAGCGTACTTTAGGGATGTCATCCCAGGATTCAGCGGATAAATAGTCCAGCCATCGCTGGTAGAAAGCTAACTGGTTAACATCACTGTACATGGGTTTTGAGATGTTACCCGGCAATTCAGGGTCATTTCTGTGCGATGTGCCTGCTCGTAAACCATAATGTAAACTTTGTTTACGTGTCACGACGCCTTCGTTCGATACGGTAGAGTTTTCCCAGTTTTCGCCATCATCCATTTCAAAAATACCACTTGGAGAAAAAGTCATGGCGCAAGCGTTTTGTACGATTTCTCTAATGTCGTCCGGCATATTTTTGTTGACCATTGTCCATGCTCGAAGCTCGAACTGTCGTGGGCCTTTAGGCAGCCAAGTCCTCATGGTGTTGATGCCTGGCAAGAAAGAGAAGTTAGGGAAGACGGTAGCCGAAATAACAGAACCATATAATTTGCGAGCACGTAACTCCCCTAAGCGTTTAGCCATTTTTTCGCGTTCACTTTCAAAATATTCTACCAAGCGAGGGTTTCCGCTTGATATCAGTTCTAAGGCGCCTACACCATCCGTGCCGCCTTCCCAGCCATGTCCGTTGGCATTAGCGTGAAATGATTCAGGGTCAACAGGCATGTATTCAGGTACTTCGCCTCCCAGACTGACAGCTTTTGCACCGGATGCGTGTGTCCAACCAACGTGAAGCGAATCACCCACAAAATTTTCTGCGCCAAATTTCCAATTAGCGTTGTACATATTTTTAATACAGCCGCCTAAAAACTCGGTGCCTTCTTCGGTTTGATCAAGAATGACATCTAAATACCAACGAAAATCACCTAAAAATTCTTCTAAGTTAGGCGCATCGTCATCAAAACAAGCGAAAACTAACCCCTTGTATGTTTCTACACGCGCGTTTTGCAAACCGTGCTTTGCCTTGTCGATAAAGCCATCGTAATGATTTTCTTCGTGCATGCCCATCAAGGCGCCATCGGTTCCAAATGCCCAGCCATGCTAATTACAGGTAAATTGACGAGCTTGGCCACGATCGGCAAAGCAGATGCGGTTGCCGCGGTGGGTACATGAGTTTGTAAATACATGGATTTGGCCGTCTTTATGACGAGAGACGATGACATTATCTTGACCCATGTAAGTGGTTATAAAATCACCAGTATTTTTCACCTGACTTTCATGTGCCACGAATAACCAGGACTTTGCAAATAGCTTCTCTAACTCCAGTTGGTAAATCCAATCTTCCCAAAAAATTCGTCGATCAATACGCCCATGTTGTAAATCGACCATTGATTTTAGTTCTTCAATCTGACTCATCAGGTATTCTCCGCCGTGTTGTATTTGTATTCCACCCAAACTATCATTTGTTATTTTCTAATACAAGAATATTCTAATGTATTGTTTTAAGCGAAAGATAAACTCAACGATGATAAATTAGGAGGAGCATAATGAGCAGTATTTGGACAGAGTTAATGGGCGTGGAATACAGTCAAAAATATTACGATGTTGAAGGCATTAAAACCCGCGTTATAGAAGCAGGTAGGGGGCCTGTTCTGATTTTTCTACACGGAACCGGCGGGCACGCTGAAGCCTATGTTAGAAATATTGAAGAACATTCAAAGCACTTCCACGTTTACGCTTACGATATGATTGGCCACGGCTATACCGATAGACCGGATTGTAACTACGACATGGATGATTTTGTGGAGCACCTAATCAACTTTATTGACACAATCGGTGCAGATAAAGTGTACTTATCAGGTGAATCTTTAGGCGCGATGGTCGCCTCGTGGACAGCCATAAAACATCCCGAAAGAGTCATTAAGTTGGTACAAAACACCGGCATCCTAATGGCGCCGAGTGGTGAAGGTAAAGCAGAGTTGGCCGATGCCTTGGAACGTTCAAGAAAAGCAGCAGGTCAACTGACTAAAGAAATCGTTAGAGCCAGAATGAGCTGGTTGATGGCTGAACCAGAAAAAACGCTCACCGATGAAATCATCGACGTTCGTTATCAGATTTATGACCAGCCAGGCATGTTGCCAGTGATGGGGAAAATTGCTAACAGTATTTTAGGTGGCGTGATTAATGATGAATGGTGCGACAAATGGGTAAACCCAGAGTCCATGCGTAAAATTCAATGCCCTACACTGGTTTTATGGACAAGGCATAACCCGGGTCAACCCGTTGAATTGGCAGAAGAAGGGATGAAGAGAATACCGAATGCGCATATGGTTGTCCTAGAAGAGAGTGCCCATTGGCCGCAATGGGAAGAACCGGAAGAGTTTAATAAGCTTCATCTGGAATTTTTGCTTAATTAGCTTCTGATTCTGAAGGGTCAAAGTTCAGACTTATCGGTAGTTGAGATAGATCAACTTATTTGTCATCGTATTGTGTTATTTTTACTCAGTAAAGGGTGTTTGTTAATGTTAAATTTCAAGCACACCTTCACTACCTTTTTTGCATGGGGTGATATATGGAAACTAACTCGGAGAAAAAAATGACAAATCAACGTGGCAGTAATTTTATAGATGTGCTGGGTGCAGTCTACGAAGGGCTATTTGAAGAGGTCGTTGAAAAATTTCATCAAGTAGAAGAAGTCTCTGCGCCAGTTTTTCATCGGCTGATTGACGAAGCGAAAGCTGACGCCGTTAAATTGGAGAAAATAACCAATGAGGAAGGCGAGAAGCTGGCTCAATGGTTAAAACAAGATATCCAAGAAGTAGCTCAATATATGGCAGAAACGGGGCGTGAATTAGAAGATTGGTTAGGCTTTGAGAAAGATATCCTGCAAAGTGTGGCGCTAGAAAAATTGCTTAAAACAGCAGACAAAGCAACTGTTCAGATGTTAGCGTTAAAAACAGAGCTTGCCCGGCGATTAACGCCTCATACCGGTGAAGTCACTGGGGCAGGAACCTTGGTGTGTGATAAATGCGGTGAGAAACTACATTTTCATAAAGCCGGGAAAGTTCCACCTTGCCCAAAGTGTCATGGGACCTTATTCCATCGAGGGTATAAGTAATCTATTGGTTTAATTAAAGAAAAAAATCGCAGAAGTGAGTGACTGTTTACAGATTTAAAGAAGCTAGAAAATTGTCAAAAATATAGCCCAATAAAAAAAGCCTTAGCGTTAAAATGTTAAGGCTTTTTGGTAATTGGCTCCTCCGACTGGACTCGAACCAGTGACCCAATGATTAACAGTCATTTGCTCTACCAACTGAGCTACAGAGGAATTGTTAGGCCGCGTATCTTACGAAAAGCGGTTGTTTTGGTCAATAGTAAATGATGTTTAATTCTACTTTAATAGTTTGGCAATTCTATTAATTGCGTTAACCAAATTTTCCATACTGGTTGCTATTGAAATGCGCATATGACCATCAAGACCAAAGGCGGATCCTGGAACCAGAGCAACACCCGCCTTTTCGAGTATATATTCAGCTAAATCCACGTCGTTATCAATTTCATCCATGCGATCAAGGGTGGCATTAAAATCAGGAAAGCAGTAAAACGTACCGTCAGATGGAATGCAGCTAACGCCTTCTATTTGATTGAGTTGCTCTACAACATAATCGTGACGCTCTTTAAACGCGACGAGCATTTCACTAATACAGGACTGGTCGCCTTCCAATGCAGCTTGTGCGGCGTATTGAGAAATAGACGTTGGGTTTGATGTGCTTTGCGATTGAATTTTCTTCATTGCTTTAATCAAATCAGCGGGACCTGCAGCGTAGCCAATACGCCAGCCTGTCATTGAATAAGCTTTTGATACGCCATTTAGGACGATGGTTTGATCATATAGCTCTGGGCATGCCATCACGATATTGCTGAATGGTTCATCGCTCCAAAGGATATGTTCGTACATATCATCGGTAGCGATTAGAATGTGCGGGTGTTTCAAAAGGACGTTACCCAGAGCAGCCAGCTCAGCTTTTGTGTAGGCCTTGCCGCTGGGGTTGGAAGGACTGTTGATGACCACGAGTTTTGTTTTTTCGGTGATGGCGGCTTCAAGTTGCTCAGGTGTTATTTTAAATGCTTGATCTTGGTTGCCTTGGATAATAACGGGGACGCCGCCTGCTAATAAGCTCATATCAGGATAAGAAACCCAATAGGGCGCAGGAATGATGACTTCATCGCCATCGTCTAATAACGCCTGCGCTAAGTTGAAAAAGCTTTGTTTGCCGCCACAAGAAACGAGAATTTGATCGGCTTGGTAGTTAAGTTGGTTATCACGTTTTAATTTATTAATAATGGCATTTTTAAGCTCGGCAGTTCCATCGACGGCTGTGTATTTTGTTTTACCCGAATTGATGGCCTCTTTAGCCGCAAGTTTGATATGTTCTGGTGTATCAAAATCGGGTTCGCCAGCACCTAGGCCAATAATATCTTGCCCTGCTGCGCGTAATGCTGCAGCTCTTGATGTGACGGCTAACGTTGGGGACGGTTTAATGCGTTGAACGCGTTGTGATAATGTAATGCTCATTGTTTTATTGTCTCTATAAATAAAATTCAGCTTAATGGGGCGGTGTTGTTCTTTTTAGAATAAAATTAAAAATTACTTGGCCCTATGGGCTGCATTCTACTAGATGCTGCGTTCACACATAATCCCTATGAAGAAAAAATTCGATATTCATTCATCTTTTAAGCCCGCGGGTGATCAGCCAAAAGCCATTCAGGCATTGGTTGAAGGAGTTGAGCACGGTGAAGCAAATCAAACATTATTAGGAGTAACAGGTTCGGGTAAGACGTTTACGATGGTGCACACGATTGCCCGGTTGCAACGTCCAGCATTGGTGTTGGTTCATAATAAAACGTTGGCAGCGCAGTTATATGGGGAGTTAAGAGAATTCCTGCCCGACAATGCGGTTGAGTATTTTGTGTCGTACTACGATTATTACCAACCAGAAGCTTATGTGCCAGCTTCGGATACCTTTATTGATAAGGATGCCTCATTGAACGAGCATATTCAGCAAATGCGCTTATCCGCTACTAAAGCGTTAATGGAGCGTGAAGATGCCGTGATTGTTGCGAGTGTTTCGTGTATTTATGGCTTAGGCGATCCTGAGTTATATTTTAGTATGATTTTGCATTTATCGCGTGGCGAGCGAGTAAGCCAGCGCGACATTATTCGTCAATTAACGGATATGCAATATAAACGCAATGATGTTGAATTATTACGCGCAACCTACCGTGTGAGGGGTGATGTTATTGATATTTTCCCCGCTGAGTCAGATCAGGACGCACTCCGCGTTGAATTATTTGATGATGAAATTGAGCGGTTATCACTGTTCGATCCTTTAACGGGTGAAATTGTTCAGCGTATTCCACGTTATACCATTTTCCCTATCTCGCATTACGTTACACCTCGAGAAACTATTCTTGAAGCGATTGAAAAAATTAAAGTGGAGTTAGCTGTTCGATTGGAACAATTACGCTCACTGAATAAATTGGTGGAAGCGCAGCGCCTGGAAGAGCGCACAAAATTTGATATAGAAATGATGCGTGAAATTGGATATTGCTCAGGCATTGAAAATTACTCGCGCTATTTGTCAGGGCGAGGAGATGGTGAAGCGCCGCCCACGTTGTTTGATTATTTGCCCGATAATGCGCTTTTGTTTATTGATGAGTCGCACGTTACGGTTCCCCAATTAGGCGCAATGTATAAAGGTGATCGTTCACGTAAAGAAACATTGGTTGAATATGGTTTTAGATTGCCATCGGCACTTGACAACCGCCCCATGCGGTTTGAAGAATTTGAAGCAAAAGCACCGCAGACGATATATATTTCAGCGACGCCAGCACGCTATGAAATTGAGCGTTCCGGTGCCGTGATAGAGCAAGTTGTCCGGCCAACCGGATTGCTTGACCCGATCATTGAAGTGAGGCCGGCACTGACCCAGGTGGATGATTTATTGTCTGAAATTAATAAGCGTGTGAAGCTGGAAGAGCGTGTTTTAGTGACGACGCTTACAAAAAGAATGTCCGAAGATTTGACTGATTACCTAATGGATCATGGGGTGAAAGTCCGTTATTTACATTCTGATATTGAAACGGTGGAACGGGTAGAAATTATTCGTGATCTTCGATTAGGGGTGTTTGATGTGCTCATTGGTATCAACTTATTGCGTGAAGGCTTGGATATTCCGGAAGTTTCACTTGTTGCTATTTTAGATGCGGATAAGGAAGGGTTTTTAAGGTCGGAAGTCTCCATGATTCAAACGATTGGGCGTGCAGCTAGAAATGTAAAAGGCATGGCTATTTTATATGCAGATAAAATAACCGGGTCAATGCAGAAAGCCATGGATGAAACAAATCGTCGTCGTGCGACACAACAGAAATTTAATGAGGATAATGGTTTAACACCCAAGGGTATTGTTAAGAAAGTCACCGATATTATGGAAGGTTCAAAGCGCTCGCAACGGGGTGCGATGAAGAAAGTGGCTGAGGAAGCATCGAAATATCAGGCATTAACGCCGACACAGATGGCAAAGAAAATTACCCAGTTAGAAACAAAAATGTATCAGCACGCCAAAGATTTGGAGTTTGAAGAGGCGGCGAAAGTTCGAGATGAGGTCAATAATCTACGCGATCAACTGGGTTTAAAAGCTTGAATTAACAATTAAAAGTCACTGGTTACTTCACTATCTGGATAATATTAAGTACAATGTGCGGCTTTTAGATAATTGACTGCAGGCGCGTAGCTCAGTTGGTTAGAGCGCATCCTTGACATGGATGAGGTCGGTGGTTCGAATCCACTCGTGCCTACCAATTGTCTAAAACCAAACGAATAATACCCTTCACTACAAATACTAAAGGTTCTAACGTGCCAGTTATTACACTACCCGATGGGAGCCAGCGCGAATTTTCGCAACCAGTCAGCGTTCTTGATGTGGCCGCCGACATTGGGGCTGCGTTAGCTAAAGCTACCTTGGCGGGAAAAGTTAATGATGTTTTAGTGGATGGCGCGTTTGTTATCGAAAACGACGCTTCATTAGCCATCGTCACGGCAAGAGATGAAGAGGGTATTGACACTATTCGTCATTCCACGGCGCATTTGCTAGCACAAGCCGTTAAAGAATTGTTTCCAACAGCCCAAGTGACCATTGGGCCGGTTATTGACAATGGTTTTTTCTATGACTTTGCGTTTGAGCGCTCATTCACGCCGGATGACCTCGAAAAAATCGAAAAGAAAATGTCAGTGTTGGCTGAGCAGGCGATTCCTGTTGAACGTTTTGAATTATCACGTGATGAAGCGGTAAGCTTTTTCAGGAAAAAAGGTGAAGAATATAAGGCGCAAATTATAGAAGACATTCCAAAAGATGAAGTGTTGTCTTTGTACAAGCAAGGTGAATTCACAGATTTGTGCAGAGGCCCCCATGTGCCTAACACAGCTTTTTTAAAAGCCTTTAAGCTTACAAAGCTAGCAGGTGCATACTGGCGAGGTGACTCAAACAATGAAATGCTTCAGCGCGTATATGGTACAGCTTGGGGCGATAAAAAAGCGCTAAAAAAATACCTGCACCGTATTGAAGAAGCCGAAAAGCGTGACCACCGTAAAATTTCTAAAAACCTAGACCTTTTTCATATTCAAGAAGAAGCGCCTGGTATGGTTTTTTGGCATGATGCTGGTTTAAGTATTTACCGAACGATCGAGCAGTACATTAGAACAAAACTTCAGGAACATAATTATGTTGAAGTAAGAACCCCTCAGCTGGTGGATAAAACGTTGTGGGAAAAATCAGGTCATTGGGAAAAATTCCGTGACGATATGTTTACTGTTGACTCTGATAATCATGAATATGCGGTTAAGCCAATGAATTGCCCGTGTCATGTGCAAATCTATAATCAAGGCATTAAGAGTTATCGAGATTTACCTCTCCGTATGGCAGAGTTTGGATCATGTCATCGTAATGAACCCTCCGGAACATTACACGGTTTAATGCGTTTGCGAAACTTCATTCAAGATGATGCTCATATTTTTTGCACAGAAGATCAAGTTCAAGCAGAAGTGTCTGCGTTTATTGATTTGCTTTTTAGTGTGTATGCGGATTTTGGTTTCACCGATATTATTATCAAGCTATCGACGCGCCCTGAAAAACGGGTAGGAAGTGATGCTGTTTGGGATCGATCTGAAAAAGCACTCGAGGATGCATTGATTGCAAAAAATTTAGACTGGGAATTGCAACCAGGGGAAGGGGCTTTTTACGGACCAAAAATTGAATTCTCACTGAAAGACTGCCTGGAACGTGTCTGGCAATGCGGAACAATGCAGGTGGATTTTTCCATGCCAAACCGGTTGGATGCACAATTTATTGCTGAAGATGGCTCGAGGCAGTCCCCGGTAATGCTTCACCGAGCAATATTAGGGTCATTGGAAAGATTTATTGGCATTTTGATTGAAGAATATGCGGGTAAATTTCCGGTATGGTTGGCACCAACTCAAGTTGTTTTAATGTCAATTACTGATAAAAATGACGAATATGTGTCTTCAATTGCAAAAATCCTTCAAAAACAAGGCATCAGAGTTAAAATAGACTTGAGAAATGAGAAGATCGGCTTTAAAATTCGCGAGCACACTTTAAAGCGTATTCCATATCTCGTCGTCATTGGTGATAAAGAAATGGAAAATAACGAATTGGCAGTCCGTTCGTTAAGTGGAAAAAACATGGGTAACTTCACTCCTGATGACTTTGCTTCGTTGGTAACAAAAAATGTTACTGAGCGCCATGCATTGGAATCTTAAGTTTTTATACAAGGCAGCTTTATATATCCAGCTAGATTAAAGAAAAAAAGAGTCTTTAAGTTTAGCGTTAAATATTTTCGGAGATTGTTAAGATCGCAACAAAAAAAGTAAGAATAAACGAAGAGATTACGATTCCAAGTGTAAGACTTATCGACCAAGATGGCGAAAAAGTAGGGATTGTCCCATTAGAACAAGCAATGAGCTTGGCATCCGAGGCCGATTTGGATTTAGTTGAAGTGTCGCCAACAGCTAAACCGCCTGTTTGTAAGATAATGGATTACGGTAAGTATAAGTTTGAAGCCAATAAAAAATTGCAGGCTTCAAAAAAGAAGCAAAAAAATGTTCAGGTAAAAGAAATAAAATTTAGACCCGGGACAGATATTGGTGATTACAACGTTAAACTGCGTAACCTGCGTTCATTTTTAGAGAACGGTGATAAAACCAAGATTACAGTCAGGTTTCGTGGTCGAGAAATGGCCCATAGAGAGTTGGGAATGGAGCTGTTGAACCGCGTAGAAAAAGATTTAGAGGAATTAGCAATGGTCGAACAACGGCCAAAGTTTGAAGGCCGCCAGATGGTGATGGTGATGGCGCCGAAAAAAATTAATTAACGGAGTACAAAAATGCCTAAGATGAAGTCAAACAGCGGAGCATCAAAACGCTTTAAAAAAACAGGGACAGGTGCCTTTAAATGTAAGCAAGCTCATTTGCGCCACATTTTGACAAAAAAAACGACTAAACGTAAACGTCAACTACGTAAAGCCTCATTGATTCACGCTTCAGATATGAAAAGCGTGATACGTATGTTGCCTTACAGTTAATTTTAAGATTTTCGAGGACTAAAAATGCCAAGAGTAAAACGCGGTGTTGTTGCAAGAGCAAGGCACAAAAAAGTATTAAAGCAAGCAAAAGGGTATTACGGAGCACGTAGCCGGATCTATCGAGTTGCTAAACAAGCTGTTATTAAAGCGGGTCAATACGCATACCGAGATCGTCGTCAAAGAAAGCGCCAATTTCGTGCCTTATGGATTGCGCGAATTAATGCCGGTGCCCGTAGTAATGGGCTGTCATACAGCCGCTTTATGAATGGCCTTAAAAAAGCATCGATCGGTTTAGATAGAAAAGTACTTGCTGATCTTGCGGTGTTTGATAAAGATGCGTTTTCTCAACTGGTAGCGACTGCGAAATCAAGTTTGTAGAATAAGCAGTGGTTGGGTAATTCGCGTTACTCGTGTACTTGCCAAGGCAATTACAAAGCTGATAGTTAGTCGTGAGGGAAAGGTCTATTGGCCTTTCCCTTATTTGTTTGGATTAAATATAAAATAGCAACGTGGAAAATTCATTAGAAAATATCGTAAAGCAGGCAGAGAAAGAATTATCAAAAGCTAATTCATTGGCTGTTGTCGAAGAAATTCGAGTGGCCTGTCTTGGAAAAAAAGGGGTTTTTACGCGCCAAATGAAAACCCTTGGTCAACTTTCTCCTGAAGAACGCCCAAAGGCAGGGGCTATCATCAATGAGGCCAAACAATCATTTCAGGCGCTATTAGAGGCGCGTAAAAAAGAGCTGGAAAATGCGCTGTTGGCTAAACGGTTAACAGAAGAAGCCATTGATGTAACTTTACCTGGTCGTGGACAACTCATTGGTGGTGTGCACCCGGTTACTAGAACAATGCGTCGTATAGAGCAAATTTTTAACCGGATAGGTTTTGATGTTGCTACGGGGCCAGAAATTGAAGATGATTTTCATAATTTTGAAGCATTAAATATTCCGTCTCATCATCCTGCACGCGCTATGCATGATACGTTTTATTTTGATGAGCATACGTTGCTAAGAACACATACCTCGCCAGTGCAAATCCGAGTCATGGAGAGTCAGTCACCCCCTCTTAAAGTAATTGCTCCGGGTCGTGTGTACCGTTGTGACTCAGATATTACGCATACCCCTATGTTTCATCAGGTCGAGGGCTTTGTTGTTGATAAACAGATTAATTTTGCTGATCTAAAGGGCGTGATCAGCGAATTCCTGAAAGCTTTTTTTGAAAAGGATGTAAAGGTTCGTTTTAGACCCTCTTATTTTCCATTTACAGAACCTTCAGCAGAAGTTGATATTGAATGTGTGATGTGTGAAGGCAATGGTTGTCGAGTGTGTGGTCACACGGGCTGGTTGGAAGTCTTGGGCTGTGGAATGATTCACCCTGAAGTGTTTCGCCATATTAATATTGATTCTGATGAGTTTACGGGGTTTGCTTTCGGTATGGGGGTTGAACGACTCACAATGCTTCGTTATAAAATCAATGACTTGCGGTTATTTTTTGAAAATGATCTTAAGTTTTTAAGACAATTTAATTAAGCTAAATAAGGACTCATCAATGTTAGTAAATGAAGCATGGCTTAAGGAATTTGTAGATTATTCAATTCCAACACATCAATTAACTGATAAATTGACAATGGCTGGTTTGGAAGTAGATTCAGTCTCAACCGCCGCTGCTGACTTCACGGGAGTGCTCGTCGGTGAAGTGCTTTCAGTTGAGCCACACCCAAATGCAGATAAACTACGCCTTTGTAAGGTGTTTATTGGCGATGTTGAGCCATTGGATATAGTGTGTGGTGCCAGCAATGTAAGAACAGGGTTGCGCGTGCCAGTCGCAACAATTGGTGCTGTTTTACCTGGTAACTTTAAGATAAAGCCCTCGAAGCTACGTGGCGAACCCTCGAATGGAATGCTGTGCTCTGAAGAAGAATTAGGGCTTGCCGAGGCTGCTGACGGTTTAATGGAGTTGCCAAATGATGCACCGGTAGGGACAGATATTCGAGAGTACCTTCAGCTTGACGATATGATTATTGAAGTTGATTTAACGCCTAATCGTGCTGATTGTTTAAGTATAGAAGGTGTTGCTCGTGAAATTGCTTGTTTTTCTGAACAACCCTTCCATGCCAAAGAAACGACACAAATTGAGGTTACGATTGATGAGAAGCAGGCGGTAGACGTTGAAGCCGCTGAAGACTGTCCTCGTTATTTAGGCAGAGTGATTAAAGGCCTAGACCGAACCGCCTCTACACCAATATGGATGCAGGAAAAATTGAGACGCTGTGGCCAACGCAGCTTAGGTCCTCTTGTCGATGTAACAAATTATGTTTTATTAGAGTTGGGCCAACCACTTCATGCGTTTGATCTTAATCAAATCAAGGGCGACGTAAAGGTCAGGCGTGCAAAAAATAACGAGTCATTAATCTTGTTGAATGAGCAGGCGATTGAACTTGATGAAAGTGTGTTGGTTATTGCCGATCAGGATAAAGCATTAGCTCTTGCAGGTATAATGGGTGGAGAGGCGTCGGCTGTTCATGATGATACGACAGACATTTTTTTAGAGTGCGCGTTTTTCACCCCGACCGCTATTGCCGGAAAATCAAGAAAATTTGGGTTGCATACGGATTCATCCCATCGTTTTGAACGCGGTGTTGACCCTGATCTTTGTTACCGTGCTTTAGATCGCGCGATTGAGCTATTAACCGATATTGCTGGCGGGCAGGTTGGCCCACTCACTGATGTTACGTCAGTTAAATCGTTGCCAACTAACAACCCAGTGAAATTTCGATTTGAGAGAGTTCAACGTGTTTTAGGAATTAGTCTTGATGAAAACACAGTTGAATCTTACTTTAAGAACCTTGGCATGCGGGTAGAAAAGTCCTCATCAGCGTGGCTTGTTACAGCGCCGAGCTATCGTTTTGATATAACCATCGAGGCAGATTTGATAGAAGAAATAGCCCGCTTGTATGGCTATGATAATTTGCCGCAAAACAACCTGAACGTGTCAGGGTCTTTGGCAAAGGTTGAGGAAAAAGTCCAGCCCTTAGATAGAATAAAAGATTTATTAGTCGATCTAGGATACCAAGAAGCGGTGACCTATAGCTTTGTTGAGCAAAAGGCATTGGATCTACTAACTCCTAATGATGATGTTTATAGGTTACAAAACCCCATCTCTTCAGATATGTCGGTGATGCGAACAACCCTATGGGCAGGCTTATTGAAAGCCATGGATGCCAACATTAAACGTAATGAAGAAACAATTCGCTTCTTTGAAAGCGGCTTAACATTCACCGTTAAAGATGGGCAACTAGAACAACAACAAATGTTGTCATTATTAGCAACAGGGCAAGCCTATCCAGAACAATGGGGCGAGACAGCGCGAGAGATAGACTTTTACGATGTTAAAAATGACATAGAAGCCATTTTATCGTTAAATGGGGTGCTATCAGACTATGAGTTTAAACCAGCAAAGCACGACGCACTGCACCCCGGCCAAACGGCTGAACTGGTTAACAAAGAAGGTGAGCAAGTGGGTTTTATTGGGTTGATTCACCCCGCTTTAGAAGGTGAATTTGATATAAAAAGCCCGGTTTATTTAGTGGAATTAAAACAATCACTAATACAAATAAAAGACATACCTGAATATCAGGGAATATCAAAATATCCGTCAGTCAGACGTGATCTTGCCCTCATTTTGGATGAAAAATCACATGTAAATGAAATTGTTGACTATATTAGTAAGCAATACAGCCTTGTGAACGAGGTTGTTGTGTTTGATATTTATCAAGGCAAAGGGGTAGAAAGTGGTAGAAAAAGTGTTGCCTTAGGCTTGATTTTACAGGATAAATCTAAGACACTAGTTGAACAAGACGTTGAGCAGTTGATTGAAGGTTTGCTTAATAAACTTGACCATTTATTTAACGCTCGGCTAAGAGAATAAAAGGATGTCACTAACAAAAGCTGATTTAACAGAGCAATTATTCGATGAACTCGGCCTCAATAAACGAGAAGCAAAAGAGATCGTTGAACAAATGTTTGAAGCAATAAAAGAGTCACTTGAAAAAGGTGAACAGGTGAAAATATCAGGGTTTGGTAACTTTGAATTAAAAGACAAAGAAGCAAGACCAGGACGTAATCCAAAAACTGGAGAGGATGTTTCCATTTCAGCGAGAAGGGTCGTGACATTTAGAGCAGGCCAAAAATTAAAAGATAGAGTAGAAGCATATGCTGGAAGCCAGCCATAACAAAGAATTGCCAGCAATTCCGGCAAAACGCTATTTCACTATTGGTGAAGTGAGTGAGTTATGTTCTGTCAAACCGCATGTGTTAAGGTATTGGGAGCAAGAGTTTTCTCAACTCGAGCCCGTTAAACGCCGAGGAAATAGGCGTTACTACCAACGTCAGGATGTTGTGTTAATAAGGCAAATACGTGGTTTGCTTTATGATGATGGCTATACCATTGGTGGCGCTCGTTCACATTTATCGGGCGAAGCTACGCAGAAAGACACATCACAAACAAAAATTGAAATTCAGCAAATTAGAGCTGAGTTAGAAGAAATTTTAGAAATCTTAAAATAAACTCATCATATTATTATCGGGGCGTAGCGCAGCCTGGTAGCGCACCAGTATGGGGTACTGGTGGTCGGAGGTTCAAATCCTCTCGCCCCGACCAAAATTCGTATGTTAATCAAAAAGTTGGATGCTTTATTTTTTTTCCGATACAAGGGTTGTTTGTCGTAGCACCACAGCGTATACAGTATGCAAAAACAGTCGACAGTAAGGTAACTTCCCTATTGGCTTGAGTTTTGTCTGTTTGCTACGTGTATCTAAGTACTTATAGAGCATTACAGTAGTAAATAGTATGAGCTGGCATCTTTTCTTCTTTCTGCCGACTCAGTGGCATTCCAGAATGATTCACGGGTATCTAACCAACAAATTATGGAACTAAAATCAACACGCTCTTTACGAGTATGGTCGTGAATTTCTCCAGTTCGTTTGTTCAGTAATTTGGAGGCTGAACGATACGCAGTAGCAGCGACGGCACTTTTGCCTTTGCTTCGTTGAATAGTCATAACATGTTGATGATAATTTGCCATGTAGCTTGTTGCCTTCGTTTGTTTATAGGTCAATTTTTATAGTTAAATTACTCAAGTCCTAAGTGCGCCCTAAGATCAACCCTTATAACCATTTTGCTGTTTTATCTTGAACAAAGGCCATTCATTATTTAGACTGTAAAACTATGGATTATTTTCACCAAACAAACAAACAGACGCCAATACTGTGGAGTTTGTTGCTCTGTTTGGTATTGTTGAGTGTACAGGGACAGGAAGTTAAGCTGCATGCGCATGATTTAGACTATAACTCTAATCACTATGTAGTGGGTTACCATCAGGTTTCTTTCACTCATGATATGTTTGACGATCACCATGATAACGTGGTGGCTGAGATCGACATCAGCCCTGATGGCTTGTTTAAAAGCATTAATAACAGCACTTATTCGTTTGTGTTATTCGCTCTGTTTTTCACGTTGGTGACATTGGTTTTCTTAGGTCAACAGCTCGTTCAAGGGGGTCGCAAGAGGAGGCTGTCCTTTTCTCGACTTAACACCCTTTCTCCGCCTTTACGGGCACCACCACAGCATTAAATTTTTTGGGGCTTTTTACGCTGGGTTAGGTTTTCTGCATGGAGTTTATTAGCTCGATTTTTGTGGCGATAGCCATAAAAACGGCTTGTCTTAGAAGAAATATCCCTTTTATTTTTTTTCGATGTCATTCCCTTGGGGGTATTAGTGCTGAGAGCGGTACTGAATGCATCTGCTTGTATGGAGCCGAAAATAATTACCTGTTTTAAAAAATATTGTTACGTCTGCTCGATAGCAAACGTACTTAAGGAGTTTGTAATGCGGATGTTTTTTTTTATGTCTAAACCAATAGTGGTGCAATTGGCGTTGTTTTGTCTGGTATTTTTGAATTCAATGGCAGCTTCAGGTATGGATAACGCCTCAGATTTAGTAGCGAACAAGCGTACGATTAGCTTGGAAGAAGCGGTTATTAAAACCATTAAACACAACCCTGCTTTGCAGACCTTTGACTATCAATTAAAAGCTCAGCAAGGGCGAATACAACAAGCAGGATTGGCTCCCAGTCCTCAACTGAGTTTTCAATTAGAAGATGTTTTAGGCTCTGGTGATAAGAACGGTGTGAATAACGCAGAAGCAACCTTAGGCATTAGCTGGGTGCTCGAACGTGGCGTCCGAGAGCTTTATGTTGATGCGGCACGTGCTGGGTCATCTTTAATTAAAGCTGAAGCCGATATCAAACGACTTAACGCAGCGGCTGAAACGGCACGTCGTTACCTCGTCAGCTTGGCTTATCAAGCACGAGAGGCGAACGCGCTTGCCGCCATTTTGCTTGCAGAAGAAACCATTAAATCTGTTTCTAAACGAGTAAAAGCCGGTAAGTCACCCAAGGCGGAGCTTTTCCGTGCACACGCTGAATTGGCACGAAGAAAACTACAACTTGAAGATATTAATCATGAACTTCTAACGGCTAATCGTCGATTGGCCGCCCAATGGGGTGAGACAGTACCGATGTTTGAGCGTGTTGACGGTGATATCACACGCATTCCTAAATTGGCTTCATTTGTAACACTTAGCGCCCAGCTTCCTCAAAACCCTGAATTCGCGCGGTTGTTGTCGAATCAGCTGTTGAAAAAGGCGGAATTAAAGTTGGCACTGGCGCAAAGTAAGCCTAGCTGGCATCTTAATGCGGGGGTTCGTCATGCTAATAATAATGATGACCAAGCTTTTGTAGTAGGCATTAGCATTCCTTTTGGTGAGCGTACGCGTAATGCCGGTCGTATAGCCGAAGCCCGTGCGAATTTGGCCAAAACAAACAGTAACGAGCAAGCGACGCGTATTCGCATCGAAACGGCACTTTTTGTTATTTATGAAAAGTTGCAACACAGTTTGCATGTTATTGAAACAGTTCAGGGTGAGATTATTCCATCCCTTGAACAGGCGCTTATTGAGACCCGTCGAGCATACAGGCTGGGGCGCTACAGTTATATGGAACTGCGCAGTGTTCAGGAAGAATTGCTAGGAGCACAAAACAACTTGGTTGAAGCGAGTATAAATGCTCAACACAACATCATTGAAATAGAACGATTAACTGGCGTGCGCATAGCGCAACCGAAGGCAGAATTAGGAGAGTCCCAATGAATAACATAATGCAAGAAGCTCTTACGCATCCACCTGCTTCACGACATAAGACCACCCCTTCAACTCACACTGAGCTTTGCGGCAAAAGCCTCTCGTATCGAATACTGCTGCCGTTAATACTTACTTTATTTCTGAGTGCTTGTGGTGATGACCATTCTGAGCAAGTGGTCTCGTCGCATGATGAACATGCTGAAGAAACTGAAGTCGAGCCTGAAAAAGGACCACATCACGGGCGGCTCTTAAAAGACGGTGATTTCACCCTTGAACTGGCTATTTTTGAGACAGGCGTGCCACCAGAGTTTCGAGCTTGGGCTACAAAAGGTGGTCAGTCAATTAGCCCTAATGAAGTAGAACTTAATATCAAGTTAAGTCGTTTAGGTGGCAAAGTTGATGATATTAATTTCACACAACACGGCGATGCTTTACGGGGTGATACTGTTATCTATGAACCTCACTCATTTGTTGTCAGCATTACCGCCACATATAAGGGCACAAGCCACCGCTGGGAATATGATAACTTTGAAGGTCGCACCAACATTGAAACGGCTGTTGCCGAAGCGTTAGAAATAGGCACATCGGTTGCAGGTTCGGTGGTTATGCAGGAAACACTCAGCGTCTTTGGTCAGATTGCAGCGAACAACGAACGACGCCGCAACATAACCGCGCGTTTTGATGGCATGGTTAAATCAGTTTTAGTATCGCAGGGTGAGTGGGTACGTAAAGGCCAAACACTGGCCACAGTTGAGAGTAACGAAAGCCTACAGCGCTTTAGTATTGTTTCGCCGATTGATGGGATTATCACTCAGCGTGATGTAAATACTGGTGAGCAAACCAATGGTCGCCAACTTTTCAGCGTGTTGGATAACCGTGCAGTATGGGCAGAATTGTCGGTTTTCCCCAGTGATTTGGCGCAAGTAAAAATGGGTGCAAAGGTTACTATCCGCGATAGTACCAGTGACTATGTGGCTGAAGGTAAGGTGACTTACATTAACTTGCTGGCAGAGGCGGATCAATCCGTTAAAGTTCGGGTGGTACTGGATAACACCACAGGTCAGCTTCGCCCAGGAAAGCATATCAGCGGCAACATAACCATTCGTGACCATACCGCTGCCTTGGCCGTAAAACGAACAGGGCTACAATCTTTTCGAGATTTTACTGTGGTCTATGCGCAAATTGGTGAGCAGTACGAAGTTCGCATGTTGGAACTTGGCTTGCAAGCAGGCGAGTGGGCTGAGGTATTGGGTGGGCTCGAACCAGGCACACGTTATGTGAGTGAAAACAGCTATGTTATTAAAGCCGATATCGAAAAAACCGGCGCATCTCACGATCACTAAGGGCAACTTATTATGTTAGAAGCAATTATAAGATTTTCTCTCGACCGTCGTAGCTTGATAATGACGCTTGTCCTCATGTTGATGGGCTTGGGCGCGTGGAAATTCACCCAGCTGCCGATTGATGCCGTACCCGACATTACCAATGTGCAGGTGGTGATTAATACAGAGGCACCGGGCTTCACGCCTCTCGAAGCAGAACAACGGGTCAGCTTTCCGGTCGAAACCGCGATGGCAGGGTTACCTAAACTATCCTACACTCGCTCCGTCTCACGTTATGGGCTGTCGCAAGTGACGGCCGTGTTTGAAGAGGGGACGGATATCTATTTTGCTCGCCAGTTGGTCAGTGAGCGACTGAGTACAGCCAGAGGTGACCTCCCTCTATCGTTAGAGCCGACCCTTGGCCCTATTGCCACCGGGCTAGGTGAAATTTTTATGTTTACCGTTGATGCGGAGCCGGGTGCTAAAAACAGCGATGGCAGTCTCATCACCTCTATGGACCTGCGTTCAGTGCATGACTGGATTATTCGACCACAGTTAATGCGGGTGCCGGGAGTGGCCGAGATTAACCCTATTGGTGGATTTAATAAAGAAATTCTCGTTGCACCTGAGCCGACAAAACTATTGGCCTTTGACATCAGTTATCACGACGTTTTAAGAGCGGTACAGAATAACAATGATAACCGAGGTGTTGGCTTTGTAGAGCGCAATGGAGCGCAATGGTTAATGCGGGTGCCGGGGCAGGCGAACAACCTCGATGACCTGAGGAATATTGTCATAACACAACAGCAAGGTACGCCGGTTCGAGTTAAAGACGTGGCGACGGTCAGTTTAGGGAAAGAATTACGCACAGGCGCAGCCACTCAAAATGGACGAGAGGTTGTGATGAGCACCGTTATGATGTTGACTGGAGAAAATAGTCGGACGGTTGCCAGCGACATCGCCTATAAATTGGAAGAAGTTAAAAATAGTCTGCCAGATGGGGTTACGGTTACAGCAGTTTACAATCGCACCACACTCGTGGATAAAACGTTGGAGACTGTCCAGAAAAATTTACTGGAAGGAGCCTTGTTAGTTATCGTTGTGCTTTTCTTATTGCTGGGTAACATCCGTGCCGCCATTCTAACAGCAGCAGTTATTCCTATTGCTATGTTGATGACCATTACGGGTATGGTCCAGACAAAAACCAGCGCAAATCTTATGAGCTTAGGGGCCTTGGATTTCGGTTTAATCATTGATGGTGCGGTGATTATTGTTGAAAATTGTATGCTAAGACTAAGTAATAGCAGCAAAATAAACGGTCGATTAGAACTCAATGAGCGTTTGGCCATTGTCTTTGAGGCTACGCGTGAGGTTATTCGTCCCGCTTTGTTTGGTGTCTTTATAATTACAGCGGTATATGTTCCTGTATTTGCCCTAGATGGAGTAGAAGGTAAGATGTTTCATCCAATGGCAATTACGGTCATCATTGCACTGCTAAGCGCGATGATTTTGTCCATTACGTTTGTACCAGTGGGAGTGGCATTGCTTTTTAAGGAGCCGATTGAAGAGAAAGCGAATATTGTTGACAAAGCACGTTCAATTTATAAGCCAATTTTAATATTTTCCCTGAAGTTTAAAAAAGCAATTGTTGCATCGGCGATTGCATTGGTTCTATTCTCGGCTCTTCTTATCCCAAAGCTTGGTTCTGAATTTGTTCCCAATCTTGATGAGGGTGATATTGCAATGCATGCTTTGCGTATACCGGGTACCTCGCTTAGCGAAGCTATACGGCTTCAAAAGGTGTTAGAGCCGCAAATTAAAAAGTTACCTGAAGTGGAAAGGGTTTTTTCTAAACTTGGTACTGCAGAAATTGCGACCGATCCGATGCCACCGAGTGTGGCAGATACCTTTATTATTCTAAAATCACGTGACCAATGGCCTGACCCGAATAAATCTAAGGTCGATGTTGTTTCAGATCTTGAAGCGTTGGTTATGCCTATTCCTGGCAATCGTTATGAATTTTTGCAGCCCATTCAAATGCGTTTTAACGAACTTATTTCTGGAGTCCGTGCGGAGGTTGCAGTGAAAATATTTGGTGATGACTTTGATCAGCTTATCGCGCTAGGTGAAGCGGTCGGCAAGGTGATTGAAAGTACTCCAGGGGCGGCTGATGTCGCTGTTGAACAAACCACAGGCTTGCCGGTGATGACCATTCAGCCTAAACGTGAAGCAATGGCTCGTTATGGCTTAAGCATTGTTGAATTACAGGATCTTTTATCCATTGCACTGGGTGGAACGGTGGCCAATCAGCTGTATGAGGGTGACCGCCGATCTGATATTGTTATTCGGCTACCTGAGCGATTACGTACGGATGTTGATGGCTTGTCTTCTTTGCCTATTATGGTTTCAGATGGTCATTATCTACCATTAAGCGAAGTGGCTGATTTGAATTTAGTGATAGGTTATAACCAAGTTTACCGTGAAAATGGAAAACGCCGTGTGGTGATTGCCGCCAATGTCAGAGGACGAGACCTGGGTTCATTTGTTCAGGCTGTTCAGCAAGCAGTGAAAGAAAATGTAGAGGTGCCTGCAGGTTACTGGATAGAGTATGGCGGTTCGTATCAAAAGTTACAATCGGCCACGCAGCGTTTAGCGGTTGTCGTACCGGTTACCTTGATATTGGTGATTGGGCTGTTGATGATGGCCCTTGGCTCTATTAAAGACGCCGCCATCATTTTTTCTGGGGTTCCTTTAGCATTAACGGGCGGCATCATCGCGCTGTTGCTTCGGGATATTCCTTTCTCAATCTCAGCCGCTGTGGGGTTTATTGCGCTGACAGGCATTGCCGTGCTCAATGGATTGGTCATGGTCTCATTTATTAGAGACTTACGCATTCATGGGCAAGCACTTAATGAGGCGATTGTGGAAGGTGCATTAACGCGGATACGGCCGGTTCTTATGACCGCATTAGTTGCAGCCTTAGGCTTTATTCCCATGGCGCTTAATAGTGGTATAGGTTCTGAAGTGCAACGGCCACTTGCCACAGTAGTTATTGGGGGGATTATCTCATCAACCCTATTAACTTTGGTGGTATTACCCGCACTGTATCGATGGGTGCATGGCAGAGAGTCAACGGCAATGTAAAAAACCACCTGAGACAAAATAACCGCCTCTTTTAAACTATAAAGAGGTGGTGTTTTTTAATATAACCTTAGGTACATCAGAGGGCGTATGTTTGAGTTGTAGCAACAACGGCTGATATAAGGAAAAGCTAGTTTTTAAGCTTACTAAACCAAATGAGTTGAGCAAAGCTGCTGGTAAGAAAAGCAGCAATGGAGCCGATACTTAAGCTGACTAATAAAAGCGGTAATGTATAGCATATAAAGGTGCTACTACTGGCGAATAGTGTTAACCAACTTATTTTGAGAGAGGTGCTTTCTTCTCATTAATGAAATTAATCACAGATGATGGCTCGCTTGATGACCAGCCGCGCGACGTGCCAGCAAAGTACTTGTTGTCATTTTTGTCAGCTAGAAATCAAACTGGCTGACCTCATGATTCGACTCCATGATTCCCACAGTGGTTAATTAGATTGACAGTCTGCTTTTTTTTGAAGTATAAAACAAAATATATGAAGCGTATTCGCCACATCATTATTCACAGCTTGCTGGCTTTTGGCTTGTTGGTTCTACCTATGCAAAGTGCATGGGCGATGGCAGATATGGCGTCATGTGATATGGATTCGCCTTTTCATGATATGTCTAAGATGAGTATGTCTGACTGCTCTGATGAAATGGGTACGTTAGCCACCACTAACTTGGATTGTGGTGATAATCATTGTAATGAATGTTTTCACAGCTCATTCTTTATCTTAACCAATGACACGGCGACTAATAGTGACAACAGAAAACGATCGTTTGTCTGGTTGAGTAGCCCTTATCTTAGTATTACTCTCTCCGTAGAATCACCTCCCCCCATTATTTCCTAAATTTGCTATCGCTTCGTTACTTTATTGTTTAGTAACGATAGTTAATTAAGTCTTATGTCGGCTTAACAGCCTTGAGATTTTGATGGCGCTTTGTACATGCTTAAGTTCTCGTGAATTTCGCCAGAAATAACATGTTGTTATGCCCATTAATAGCTCATTGCTTATATAAGCTGTGAAAGAAGAGGGTTAGCTTTTTGCTCTCAGAGACTAAGGTATTTAAGTTTAATTGAAGAAATACAGTTAAGGGTATGTATGAAGTTGGATAATCAGACGATAAAAATTAATTGTTTTTTAGTCAAACGTTGGATAAACGTAGTCATTATTTTAGTGTCACTCAACACAGGGGTGTTACAGGCGCAAGAAATAACCAGTCAATCACAATTAACAGAAATAAAAGCGGTTGAGCTGGCGGTAAGGGATAACCCCAATCTTGCTCAAATGAAAGAACGCTACAAGGCGATGAGTGAAGTGCCTTCACAAGTGGGTTCGTTACCCGACCCGATGGTTAGTTTTAACGCCATGAATTTTCCAACGGATACTTTTAGCAGAAGCCAAGAACCAATGACTCAGCTGCAAATTGGCGTAAGTCAGGCTTTTCCCTTCCCGGGCAAGTTGAGACTAAAGGAGGCAGCCGCGCAGTTTGATGCAATGGGGGCAGGGCATTTGCTTGATGAAGTGAGACTTCAGCTAATAAAAAAGGTAAAAAGTCATTGGTGGCAATTGTATTACCTAGATCGTGCAATAGAAATTATTGCCGTAAATAAATCACTAGTAGGGCAATTTATTACGGTAGCCAAAACAAAGTATGAGACTGGGCAAGGGCTTCAGCAAGATGTTTTATTGTCTCAACTTGAACTCTCTAAATTGCTTGATCAAGAAATCAAGGTGAAAGCCATTCGCCGAAATGAAGCGATTCGTTTGAATATTTTGATGGGTCAAGCGGCCAATGAAACCTTACTGCTATTTAGTCAGGTATCAAAAAAACTACCAAGCCTTGCCAAGGAGCATAAGCTGTATGAGGTGGCTGAATTAAAACGACCTGTATTAAAACAAGCACAAGTCGATATAAAGGGTGCAAAAACGCGTTTAAATTTAGCCAAGCGTGAGTATTACCCTGACTTCACATTAGGGGTGACTTATGGTGACAGAACGGGAGATAACCCAGCTTTTGTTGGTGGTTCAAGGGCTGATTTTTTGTCGTTGATGATGGGCGTGAAAATTCCACTGTATGCTAGTAGCAAACAGGCTAAAGCCGTCAATCAAAAAAGTTATGAATTGCAAAAAACGCGTTATCAATTAACTGACCAAAAAGCGGCTGTTCGTGGTGAGATCAGTTCGGCGCTAACAGACTACCAACAAGCTAAAGAACAATTTTCGTTATTTGGCACAGGTATCGTTCCGCAAGCTCAACAAACGGTAAAGTCGATGCTGGCTGGTTATCAGGTCAGCGAAGTTGATTTTTTAAACCTTATTAGGAGCCAAATCACGCTCTTTAATTATGAGTTACAGTATTGGAAAGCATTCACTGATGCAAAACAGGCATTGGCCAGAATAGAAGCCGCAACAGGCGAGGAAGTAAATGATGAATAAGTCAAAATTAGTGATAGGGGCCTTAATGTTGGCTATTGGTGTAGGAGCGGGGTATCTATTGTCAAATAGTGATAAAGAAAAAAGCAACACAGTTAAACGCGTTAAGGAGCCTTTGTTTTACAGAAATCCTATGAACCCTGCTATAACCTCGCCCGTTCCAGCACAAGATAGTATGGGAATGGATTATATTCCGGTGTACGCAGAGGAGAAAAAGCCAGTAAAAACTGAAGTGCTTTTTTACCGTAATCCAATGAATCCGAGTATTACGTCACCTGTTCCAGCACAAGATGAAATGGGGATGGATTACATTCCTGTGTATGCGGATAACAATCAAAGCGATGTGTCAGGCTTGGTAAAAATTGACCCGGTTGTTGTGCAAAACATAGGTGTGCGTACGGCATTGGCAGAAAGGGCTGCACTGGGGCGAACGATTCGAGCGGCTGGGATTGTCAGTTTTAATGAAGAACGCATGGTGAAAGTCCACCCAAAAATTGAAGGCTGGATTGAAGAGATTAGGGTTGATAAAACGGGTGAAAAAGTACAAAAAGATGATATTTTGTTAAGTGTTTACTCGCCCAAATTAGTTTCAACACAACAAGAATATTTATTGGCATTAAGTAATCTATCAGCATTAGAAAAGAGCCCTTTTGAGTCGATAAGAACAGGCGCCAAAGAGCTGGTGAAAAGCTCTCGGGAAAGGCTTGAGTTTTTAGATGTGCCAAAGCACCAAATAAGGGAGCTAGAGCAAACAAAAAAAATTAAGAAAAGTCTACATATTCATAGCCCGGCATCAGGAACAGTGATAAAAATTGGTGCTCGTCAGGGGCAATTTATTACGCCAAAGACAGAGGTGTATATGTTGGTCGACTTAAGTGAAGTATGGGTCTATGCCGATATTTATGAGTATGAGTTGCCGTGGGTTAAAACGGGTGATGAGGTAGTGATGACATTGGCCTCGGTACCCGGTGAAAAATTTACAGGCTCTGTGTCCTATATTTTTCCTTATGCGGAAGCAAAAACAAGAACCACCAAAGTCAGAATGGTGTTTGAAAACGACGCGCGTTTGTTGCGGCCCGATATGTTTGCGGAGGTCAGCATCAAGGCCGCAGTTCAAAATAATGCCATCTTGATACCTACAGAGGCTGTCATTCGTTCTGGATCAAAAGCGCAGGTCTTTATTGTTCGTGGGCAAGGTAAATTTGAACCTCGAGTGGTAGAACTTGGCGTTGAGTCAGACGGTAAAGTCATTATTCTAAATGGCATAAAAGCAGGTGATGAAGTGGTGACATCGGCACAATTTTTGGTGGACTCGGAATCTAAATTACAAGAAGCGACCAGCAAAATTTTGGATTCTATTAACGCCGGCTCTTCAGCAAAAAACAACTCTGCCAGTAAACAAGGTGATATGAATGATTAATGCAATTATTAACGCCTCTTTGCGCGATCGCTTTATGGTGCTGATTGCCACGGTCATTATCGGTTTAACAGGTTTATATGCGTATAAAAATTCACCTTTAGATGCAATACCGGATTTGTCCGATGTACAGGTTATTGTGCTGACTAAATATGCGGGGCAATCACCGCAGGTTGTTGAAGATCAGGTGACGTATCCTCTAACTACCTCCATGCTAGCGGTGCCTAAAACAAAGGTTGTTCGTGGCTATTCTTTTTATGGTATGTCATTTGTTTATATCATTTTTGAAGAGGGTACAGACATGTATTGGGCACGATCGCGCGTATTAGAGTCACTGAACTATGTGAGTGGCCGATTACCGCATGGTGTAACACCCACATTGGGGCCTGATGCAACCGGAGTGGGCTGGGTTTATGAATATGCTTTAATTGATAAAACAGGGCAGCATGATTTAGCTCAGCTGCGGTCATTACAAGACTGGTATTTACGTTATCCCTTACAAACCGTTAACGGCGTTGCAGAAGTCGCCTCTGTTGGTGGTTATGTTAGGCAGTATCAGGTCGAGGTGGATCCCAATGCGCTACTTCGCTATAACATTCCACTAAATAAAGTAAAAATGGCCATTAAAAGATCAAATAATGATGTTGGTGGACGTTTGGTCGAAATGGCAGAAACTGAATATATGGTGCGTAGTAAGGGGTATATCCAGTCCATAGAAGACCTTAATAGCATCCCTGTTAGTGTCGATGCACACGGCACACCAATTCGCATAAAAGATATTGCTAGAGTACAAATTGGCCCTGAGTTACGTCGAGGACTGGCTGATTTGAATGGGGAAGGTGAAGTGGCTGGCGGGGTCGTCATTATGCGATCTGGTGAAAATGCTTTAG
>Ga0213859_10000214_pt1 | contig 27019 bp, 19 predicted proteins | sample PICome_2_FD_160133 | JGI IMG/M metagenome (GOLD analysis project Ga0213859, IMG submission 160133) | Coastal seawater microbial communities near Pivers Island, North Carolina, United States - PICO304 | ecosystem: Environmental > Aquatic > Marine > Coastal | place: USA: North Carolina...
AGTTGTATCCTCAAGCATTCCCCGGTGCTAGGTTTCGTGAAGTTGAAAAGGTTTGGACTTTTCCTTCAGGAGCTAAAATAGAATTTGGCTTCTTAGAAAAAGATGCTGACGTATATCGTTATCAAGGACAAGCATATAGCTGGATTGGTTTTGATGAGATAACTCACTTACCAACAGAATTCGGCTGGAACTATTTGGCATCTAGACTTCGTACAACAGACCCAGAAATAAAAACCTATTTACGTTGTACAGCTAACCCCGGTGGTGTTGGTGCTCATTGGGTTAAAAGACGTTACATTGAACCAGCTGACCCAAACAAATCTTTTGAAGGCTCTGATGGTCTAACCAGAAAGTTTATTCCAGCTAAACTATCAGATAACCCTTACTTAGCAAAAGATGGTGTTTATGAAAAAATGCTGGAATCTTTACCAGCGACACAAAGAAAACAACTCTTAGAAGGTAATTGGGAAGTTGCAGAAGGTGCAGCATTTGCTGAATTTGATTTAAATGTTCATGTTGTTGACCCTTTTCAGTTTCCTTTTCATTGGGAAAGAATGAAAGGAATCGACTATGGTTATGCCTCAGAATCCTGTTGTTTATGGGGTACAGTAGACCAAAATGACGGAACTTTGATAATTTATAGGGAATTATACCAAAAAGGCTTGACAGGAGAGGAATTAGGCTATATAATATCAGATATGGAAAAAGAAGACCCTTTTTCTGTTCCGGGTGTGTTGGATACAGCAGCTTGGGCTAAAACAGGAGCATCGGGTCCGACTGTAGGTGAAGCTTTACAAAAGATGGGTCACAAGCTTAGAAGAGCAGACAAAAACAGAGTACAAGGAAAAATACAAATACATGAGTATTTAAAGGTTCAACCAAATGGTAGACCTAAACTACAAATATTCAGCAGTTGTAAAAACTTGATAAGAGAATTACAAAGCATTCCTTTATCAAAGAATAATTCCGAAGATGTTGATACTCATGCTTCTGACCACGCATATGATGCATTGCGTTATATGATTATGAGTAGACCTTCAGTGTATGGTACATTGCAAAGACTAAGAGATATAAAACAATATGTACCATCAGATTCAACATTTGGATATTAAGGAATGGCAGAAGACAACAACACATTTTTAAATGCTGATTACATCTACGAAGATGTTGAAGGTGAAGCAGGAAAAAGTCTTAATTTAATTGAAGACCAAAAAAACAATTTGGTAGGACTTATTCAAAGTCGTTTTGCTGTTGCTGAAGAATCCAGAGATGCAGACGAAAGAAGATGGCTTGAAGCCTACGAAAACTATAGAGGGCTTTACGGCAAAAGAGTAAAGTTTAGAGAATCCGAAAAGTCCCGTATCTTTATTAAGATAACAAAAACAAAAGTATTAGCTGCTTTTGGTCAATTAGTCGATGTACTATTTGGCACAGGTAAATTTCCTATTGGTATTAGTGAAACTAAAATACCTGAAGGTGAAAAAGCAAATGCTTATTTAGATTTTCAAAATCCTCAACCGGGTATTGAAACATCACAACCTGTAGAAGATATATTAGACAACATAGGGAATTTAAAAGGTGGTCCGTTTGATATTGGTTATCGAGGAGATGGTAAGGTACTTAAACCCGGAGCTACATTTGGCGATGGAATGTTTGAAGACTCAGAGCAGTCTTTGGAAGACAAAGCTGAAGAGCTTGGTGTCTTAAGAGAAGGTACAACACCAGACCCACAGAAACCAGAACTATCTCCAGCACAAAGAGCTGCAAGGAGAATGGAAAAATTAATCCATGACCAAATTGAAGAATCAAATGGTTCTTCTGAAATTAGAAGTGCATTGCTTGAGGCAGCACTATTAGGAACAGGAATTATTAAGGGTCCTTTTAATTACAACAAAACTCTTAATAATTGGAAAGTTAATGATGAAGGTGAAAGAGAATATTCACCTATACAAGTTAGAGTACCACGAATAGAGTTTGTTAGTTGCTGGGACTTTTATCCAGACCCCGGTGGAACTAACATAGATGAATGTGAATATGTAATTCATAGACATCGTATGAATACTTCACAGCTTAGGGCATTAAGAAATATGCCTTATTTTGATAAAGATGCTATTCGTGAAGCAATTCAAGAAGGTCCTAATTATCTTGAAAAAGATTTTGAAAGTCAATTAAAAGATGATTACGATACTGAAGAAGCATATTCAAATGCTTTTGAAGTAGTTGAATATTGGGGTATCATGGATGCCCAGTATGCTAGAGAAGTAGGTATCGAACTTGATGAAGACATTGATGATTTAGATGAGGTACAAATCAATGCATGGATATGTGGTAATAAACTACTAAGAGCAGTTATCAATCCATTTACTCCATACAGAATACCTTATCATGCTTTCCCATACGAAAGAAATCCTTATAATTTCTTTGGTGTTGGAATAGCTGAGAATATGAATGACTCTCAGCAAATTATGAATGGTCATGCAAGAATGGCGATTGATAATTTAGCATTATCTGGTTCATTAGTTTTTGACATAGATGAATCAGCACTTGTTGCTGGTCAAAATATGGAAATATATCCCGGTAAAATCTTTAGAAGACAAGCTGGGATGCCGGGACAAGCCATTTATGGTTTAAAGTTCCCAAACACTGCACCTGAGAACATGATGATGTTTGATAGGTTTAGACAGTTAGCCGATGAGCAAACAGGCATACCAAGTTACTCGCATGGTCAAACAGGAGTACAAAGTATGACTAGAACTGCTTCCGGTATGTCAATGTTATTAGGAGCAGCAAGTTTAAACATTAAAACAGTTGTTAAGAATCTTGACGACTTTTTATTGAAGCCTTTAGGCGAAGCATACTTCCAGTGGAACATGCAATTCTTTGAAGGCGATTTAGACGTTAAAGGTGATTTAGAAGTTAAGGCTACTGGTACCAATAGCTTGATGCAGAAAGAAGTTAGAAGTCAGAGATTGACAATGTTCTTACAAACTGCACAAAGTCCAGCTATCGCACCATTTGTTAAGATTTCTAAGTTGATTAGTGAACTTGCCTACAGCTTAGACTTGGACCCTGATGAAATACTCAATGACCCAGAAGAAGCTGCAATGATGGCACAAATAATAGGTATGCAAAATGTTAGACAAGAAACTGGCGAAGAAGCTCAACCTGTTGGTGAACAACAAGGAGCTATGGGAGGCATTCAAGGAGCACCTGAACAATCAGCGGAACTTGGACCTACAGGCACTGGTGGTGGCAACATCGGAATTGGAAATGTACCGGTTGCAGGGGAAACTACGTTTAGTGGGACAATTGGAGCAGCTGGAGCTGCAGGTCAAGGAAGCCCTGAATAGAAAAGAGGAAAACAATAATGGCTAAGAAAAGTTTATTAAATAAAGATTTAGCAGATTTAAATAACGATGGCAAACTATCTTCTTATGAAAAAAGAAGAGGAATGGCTATCGAAGAATCTATGCAAGAAAGAGAACCTTACAAATTAGGTAAATTAGTAAATAAAGCTTTAACAAAATTACAACAAGAACATAAAAAATTTGTTAAAGAAGCTTTTCCTATGGAAAAAAATGTTCCTGCACCAGATTATTTAAATTTTAAAGGTGAAATGATAGAACCAAATGAAGCAGATTTGTTATATAAATTTTTACGAGATAAAGTTAGAAATGTAGATACTACTGTAAGCCCAATGAGTTCTAAAAATAAATTAGCCTTAAATGAACAATTAGCCTTAGAAGAATTAAAAATTATTTCTCAATCAAAAAATCCTGAAAAATCAAAATTATTTGGAATCTTTTTAGATGATAGAACTAAATCTATTGATGATTTTATTCAAAAAAACTTAGATGATTTAATGGAGCTAGATTTAGATGAAGCTGAAAATTTAATGCTATTACAAGAATTAGAACCAGTATCAAGAGCAATAAACAATCAAGGAGGTTTATTAGCCTCTGATGATTATAGAATGGGTTTTGCTGAAGGTCAAAACGATGCTGAAATGCAAAACTATAGAGTAATACTTGCTGGTCTTAGACAATTACCTGAAAATGAATTACCACAAGTTTTAGCTTTAGCTCAAGAAGGTAAATCATTACCAGAACAATATATGGTAGAAGAAAAAGCTGGAGTAGTTATGAATCCTATTGATGCTCAAAAAAATCATCCAGATTTATTTATGAAAGCTTTAAATTTCTTACAAGAACCAAGAGAACAACAAAACGAAGGTGGCGAAATGGAAATGCTACCTGACGAAGAAATGGAACAAAACTTTATAGACTTTGTAGTGGACGAAGCACTATCCGATGAAGAAAAGTCTATGTTAGAAGAACAACTAGAAGCTAATCCTGAGTTGAGTGTATTATTCGACAAAGTGATTGAAAGAGCTTCCGAGTTTACTGGAGCCGGTCCTGTTGATGGTCCGGGGACAGGCACTTCAGATGATATACCTGCTAGGTTATCAGATGGAGAATTTGTCTTTACTGCCAAAGCAGTTGAGCAGATTGGTGCAGACAACCTCATGAAAATGATGAAGGATGCCGAAGCTGCTTACGATGCTGGTGGTGAAAGAAAAGGCTATGCGAATGGCGAAGAGGTTATTCAAGATGAAGATATTAATAAAGGTATTAAAAAAGTTGAAGTTGAATATTCTGTTCAACAACAACCTACTTCTACTGAATCTTTATTCGGTCAACCTCTTTATGAAGAAGATGAATCTTCTAAAAAAAATAAAGAATTGATGAGAGTAAATCCAACTCGTCATGTGTATAGTTAAAGATTAACCGAAAGGCGACCTTTGCAAGACAAGCCCTGCCCGTACAGCAGCTACCTTGTAATATTTGTTGAAGCCCTGAATAGGAGAAAAAGATGGCTAAAGAAGAAAAAGCTAACCCGTATAATGCGGATAAAAGTTGGCACAAAGTAGAAGAAAAAGTTTTTGTTAATTCAAACAACTTATTTTTTCAAGAGCCTGAAGCAGAAACTGAAGAAGTAGAAGCTACAGAAGTTCAAGAAAAAAAAGAAGTTAAAGAAACAAAAACACCCTACAAGCGACCCGACTATAAAAAACGTTACGATGACTTAAAGAGGCATTACGATAGTAAGCTTAATGAGTTTAAACAGAGAGAGTTAGAGTTGTTAGACCAAGCCCGTGAGGGACAAGTTAAATACACTCCACCTAAATCTGCAGAAGAACTTGCTGAGTTTAAACAAAAATATCCTGATGTCTACGATGTAGTAGAAACTGTTGCAAACATGCAAAGCGAAAGCCGAGCAAAAAGTCTTGAAGAAAAAATTAAACTTCTTCAATCTAGAGAGCAAGAGTTAGTAAGACTAGATGCTGAGAAAGAACTTAGGTCTAAGCATCCTGATTTTGATGATATCAGAAACAGTGATGACTTTCATGACTGGGCTAAATCTCAACCTGAGTCAATTCAAAACTGGATTTACAGTAATGCAAATGACCCAGAAGCAGCAAGTCGAGCACTAGATTTATTTAAGTCTGACATGGGTGTAAATAGCAATCCGAAAAAGTCATCGGCAGGTTCTAAATCCAAAGCTTCAGCGGCTGACATGGTTTCTGCAAAGACAACCAACGTTGAGCCACAACAAGCTAAAGTTTGGACCGAAAAGGAGATTCTATCTTTATCTCCAGCCGAGTTCGATAGACTTGAAAAAGAAATCGACAAAGCTTGGGAAGAGGGTAGAATTAGTAGATAAACTTTTATATTAACCCAAAAGGAGTAAAAAATGGCACAGTATTTTGAACCAACCCCAGATACAAATGCAAACTTTGGTAGCTCCGTTAGTGGTCAGAATAATAGTTTCTTCCTGCCTTCCATATATTCTGCTAAAGTTTTAAACTTTTTCAGAAAGGCATCAGTGGTAGAAGCTATTACAAATACTGACTACTCCGGAGAAATCAGCAATTATGGTGATTCTGTTAAAATTATCAAAGAGCCAGTAATCTCAGTGTACGACTACACAAGAGGTTCTGACACAACTCAAACCAAGCTAACAGACGAAGAGCTAACACTCGTAGTCGATTCAGCAAAAGCTTTCAAATTCATCGTAGATGATATTGAGAGAGATATGTCTCACGTCAACTTTAAAGAAGTTGCAACATCTTCAGCAGCTTATGCTCTAAGAGATTCTTTCGATGCAGCAGTTATCGAATCAATGTTCTCAGGTGTTTCTTCTTCTACACCAGACCATGTACTAGGTGCAGACTCAGCTACAAAACTAGCAGCTGACGTTTACGATGGTGCAGGTTCTATTGACCTAGGTGTATCTAGTGAAACAGACCCATTAAACGTACTTGCAAGAATGGCAAGACTATTAGACGATGCTAATGTTCCTGAAGAAGGAAGATGGTTTGTAGCTTCTCCAGAATTTTATGAGCAGCTATCACAATCCAGCTCAAAACTTCTTTCTGTTGACTTCAACGCAGGACAAGGCTCAATCAGAAATGGTCTAGTATCTAGCGGTAAGTTAAGAGGTTTCAACATGTACAAATCTAATAACATTGCAGCTGTTTCAAATGCTACAGGAAAATGTCTAGCTGGACATATTTCTTCAACAGCAACAGCTCAAACAATCATCTCAACTGAAGTCCTAAGAGACCCAAGTTCATTTGGTGACATTGTTAGAGGCTTACATGTATATGGAGCAAAAGTATTGAGAGACGATGCATTAGTATCAGCTTTCTACACTATTGACTAATTATAGTTACGGGGGAGTCTTCGGACTCCTCCATTTTTACAAGGAGAGATAAAATGAAAAAAAGAAACATGGGAGTTCCTGTAAGTAAAGGTTCTGGTATGGGTATAATCCGTCAAAGAATAAGACCTTTAGCACCTGCAAAACCTAAAGGTAAAAGAGATAGCGAAGGTATGTATGGATTTAGTAAAGGCGGACATGTTAAAAAAGTTGACGGCATTATGGATGGTAACAAAGCAGCTAGACGTGAAAACATGTATGGCGGTGGACGAATGAAGTACAACGCAGGTAAGCTTGTTAAAAAAGCTATGAAAAAGGCTATGCCTTGCTAACATGAAAGTACCAGCACCTAAAGGATATCATTGGATGAAAAGCGGTAAAAGCTTTAAACTAATGAAAGACCCTGTTGGCGGTTATAAGCCACATAAAGGAGCCAGTAAATCAGCAAACTTTGAAATTCAAAAAATACATAAAAAATAATGGCAACAACATATTTAGATATAACTAACGAGGTTCTAAGAGAACTAAACGAAGTACCACTTACTGCAGCAAACTTTGCAAGTGCGATAGGACTACAAAAGTTTGTGAAAGATTCAGTCAACAAAGCATTGTTTGACATAGCTAATGAAGAACCTCAGTTGCCTTTTTTCTCAGCAGGATTAAGTGGTAGTACAGACCCTTTTTATGGGAATGTTACAGTAGAAACAGTAGCAGGTACCAGATGGTATTTGTTAAAGTCAGGTAGTTCCAGTATTACAACAGACTATGCATCAATAGACTGGGACGACTTTTATCTGACAACAATTAATGTCTCAGGTGAATCAGCACCTTATGTCTCACAAGGTTTGAAATATTTAGACCATGCAGACTGGGCAAGATACTACAGAGACCAAGAAAATGAAGACGATGCAAACGGACAAAAATATGGTGAACCAAAATATGTTATACAATCACCAGATGCTAGGAAATTTGGTCTAAGTCCTATACCAGATAAAGCATACAATGTGCATTTTTATGCCTTTGACAGACCAACAGCTTTGTCAGCTTATGACGACACAATAGTTTTACCAGAACAATACAGTAATGTCATTACTTCAAGAACTAGATATTATGTTTGGCAATTTAAAGAATCTCCACAACAAGCAGCATTTGCTTTAGAGGACTTTAAAAAAGCTATGAAATACATGAAGTCAAACTTAATCAATCAAGCTCCGTCAAGAATGACAGACGACAGAACTTATTTTTAATTTATGGCACGTTCACAACCTTATACAGTAGCTTGTAGTGGTGGTTTAGTTAAGTCAGCTAACTCTATAGACTTATTAAGAACTCCCGGTGCAGCCACAGTTTTACAAAACTTTGAAGTGGCTATTGAGGGTGGCTACAGAAGAATAAATGGTTTTGCTAAGTTTGGTGGTGCTAGTTCGACACAACCAACAGGAGGAGCTACTGAAATATTTGGTGTTAGACCTTATGCCGATGGAGTCGTAGTTGCAGCAGGTGATGCTTTATATTTTAGTCAAGACGGCATTACATGGTTACAGATAAATAAATTGTCTGCAACAGGTGGTGATAATTATACTACTTTTGTTGGTAAATCACCCTCCGTAAGAACAGGACAAGAACAAGCAACTTTTGCTTTATTTGAAAGTTCTGGTATGGATTATGGTGAAATATTTATTGCTGATAATTCTACTGCAGATATTTTTTCATTTAGAATGGAAGGTACTGGAGATTTAACAACCAGAACATTTTTTGCTAAAGAAATACAACCCAATGGAGCCAATACTCCAGTAAGATTTATTACATCGCATGACCACCACCTAATAGCAGCAGGTGTTGAAGATGAGGAAACTACTGTTTATTACAGTGTTTATAATGACCCTAATAACTTTACAGGAGTTGGAGCAGGAAGTGTAGCAATATCCGATACTATTGTTGGTATTAGAGGTTTCCGTGAAGACTTAATTATTTTTTGTGAAAACAGTTTACATAAATTAATAAATATAAACGATTCAGGAAATGTTAGAATTGACCCGATTGCAGAAAATGTAGGTTGTTTAAGTGGCTTTAGTATTCAAGAGATTGGTGGTGACTTAGTATTCTTAGCACCAGATGGTATTAGAACAGTGGCTGGTACTGCAAGAATTGGTGACGTTGAGTTGGGTACAGTATCAAAACAGATACAACCGATATTGAATGAATTAGCAAGAAACGTTAATGATTATGTTATTAGTAGCATGGTGCATAGAGACAAGTCACAATATAGATTGTTTTATAGCAATAGAGGAGCAGCAGAATCAGCTCAAAGAGGTATTATAGGAACACTAAGACCAGATGGCTTTCAATGGTCAGAAACACAAGGTATAGAAGTTACAGCAATTGGTACAGCTTTTAATGAAATAGGTATTGAAGAACATTATCATGGCTCACAAACAGGTTACATATATGAGCATGATATTGGTGATGATTTTGATGGTGCTAATATAGATGCTAGGTATCAGACACCTAATTACGATTATGGTGACTTTGGTACTTTAAAAACTTTACATTACATTAAAATGTCGATTGGACCAGAAAATGATATTCAACCGACACTAAGAGTTAGATTTGATTACGATAGTAATGAAATACCACAACCTGATGATATTGTTTTGGATTCTGTTCCAGCACCGGCTAATTTTGGTACAGCAATATTTGGCACAGCTAAATTCGGTGCAGCTGAACAGCCTTTAGTGAGAATACCATTAATAGGTAGTGGTTCAAGTAACAGTTTTAGGGTATTAAGTGATGATACTAATGCACCTTACATTATAAATGGATTTTATGTAGACTATATACCATCAGGAAGGAGATAAAAATTATGGCAGGTTATACACGACAAAGTACATTCGCAGATGGCGATACCATCACAGCTGCGTTATTTAACAATGAATACAATCAATTAGTAAATGCATTTAGCAATACTTCAGGACACGCACACGATGGCACAGCAGCCAATGGTCCTGTTATAGGACTGATAGGTGATGCAGGTGAAACTGCACCAAACAATAAAGTAGTTATAGATACTACCAACAACTACATAGAATTTTATGTTGAAGTATCTAGTAGCCCTGTTCAACAACTTTATATCGCTGATGGTGCAATAATTCCTGTCACCGATAATGACATCGACTTAGGTACTTCTTCTTTAGAATTTAAAGACTTATATATTGATGGTACTGCCACCATAGATACTCTAACAGTTGATGAAGCTGCTACAATCGGTACAACTTTAGGAGTTACTGGAGCTACCACATTATCCAGCACATTAGGTGTCACAGGTGCTACCACTCTTTCCAGCACTCTTGATGTCACAGGTGCAACAACTCTTAGCTCAACCTTAGCAGTTACTGGTACATCCACACTTACAGGTAATGTTACAACTACCAATGATTTATCAGTTGGTGGTAATCTGACTGTTACTGGTAATGCCACCATATCTGGTAATTTGACATTTGGTGATGCCGATACCGATAGCATTACTTTGACAGCCGATGTAGCTTCCAATATTACACCAGATGTTGATGATACTTACGACTTAGGTACAGCGACAAAACAATGGCGAAACCTTTACATAGATGGTACAGCAGAAGTCGATACTTTATCTATTGATGGCACAGCAGTTACCTCAACAGCAGCAGAACTCAATATTCTTGATGGAGTTACTGCGACAGCAGCTGAAATCAATACTTTAGATGGTATTACTGCAACTGTTGCTGAACTTAACATTCTTGACGGAGTTACATCAACAGCTACAGAACTCAACATTGTAGATGGCGATACAGCAGCTACTGCTACCACCTTAGCAGATGCTGACAGAGTTGTTGTCAACGATGCTGGAGTAATGAAGCAAGTTGCTCTAACAGACTTTGAAACTTATTTTGAAGGAGCTTTAGATACGCTATCAAACGTAACAACAGTTGGAGCTTTAAATGCTGGTAGCATTACGTCAGGCTTCGGAGCTATCGACAATGGCTCATCAAACATTACAACAACCGGGACTGTTACTTATGGTTCACTATCAGATGGAGTGATAACCATTACAGCTTTTGCTGATGAAGACGATATGGTTTCAAACTCAGCAACACTAATCCCAACCCAACAATCCGTTAAAGCTTATGTCGATTCACAAGTAGCAACAGCTAATGAGCTATCAGAATTGACAGATGTTAATTTAACAACCCCTGCAGATGCTTCATTATTATTCTACGATACTACAACTTCAAAATGGATTGACAATGTAGTGTCAGGCGATATTACTATTGCCGATACTGGTGTGGCAGCTATTAGTTCAGGTGTTATAGTCAATGACGATATTAATGCCAGTGCAGCTATTAGTGTTTCTAAAACAGCTTTAACAGCTGGTACAGGCTTAACACTTTCTACCGACACCTTAGCCATAGATTCTACAGTGGCTACACTGACAGGCACACAGACTTTAACTAATAAAACACTTACAAGCCCAGTGTTAAATACTGGAGTTTCAGGTACAGCTTTCTTAGATGACGATACTTTTGCTACAGCTACTGCAAGTACCTTAGCTTCTTCGGAGTCTATTAAAGCTTATGTCGATTCTGTAGTTGGCGGTGTATCAAGCAATTCTATTGCAGATGCCGATGGCGATACCAAAATTCAAGTAGAAGAATCAGCCGATGAAGATATTATCAGATTTGATGCTGCTGCTGCCGAAATTATGACGATTGATAGCTCAGGTGTAGACATTTCAGGTGATTTAACAGTAGATACTAATAGATTATATGTTGATTCAACAAATGATAGAGTAGGTATTGCCTTATCAACACCACCACATAGGTTTTCAGTAGGTGCAGCTAATGATGATGGTATTGCCTTATACGATGGCACAAATGATTTAGCAACCATATTCAGAGAAAATAACGACCAAGCTAGATTCAGTTTATTAGACACTGGTACTGTCAAAGTCAGATTATCTTCAAAGCCAAGTGATGCTAATTACATCAATAATGGTGGCAACGTAGGTATTGGTACAAGTAGTCCAGACCAACTATTGCATATTTCAGCAGCAGCCGACCCAGCAATCAGAATAGAAAATACCGATACAACAGCAACAGCAGGGCAAACAATAGGTAAGATAGAATTTGAAGGACAAGATGCTTCAACAAATGCTGCTGGTGTTAGGGCATTAATAGATGCTCAGTATGCAGGAGTAGGTGGTCAAGGTAGGCTTAAATTCCAATTAGCACAAGAGAATAGTGCTAGTCTAAGCGATTCTTTACATCTTAATTATGGGCTACAGCAGTTCTTTACAAATGGCTCAGAAGCTATGCGTATTGACTCATCAGGCAACGTTTTAGTAGGCAAAACCTCTTCTGACAATGGTGCAACAGTAGGTATAGAAATGACTGCTACCGATAAGCTGTATGTAACCGATAGTGCTAGTTCTCCAATAATTGCCAATAGATTAGCTTCTGATGGTAATGTGATTGCAGTGCAAAAAGATGGCACTTCAGTTGGTGTTATAGGCACACAAAACTGGGGTATTGGTACAACTAGTCCAGATAGAGCACTTAAAATTCATCAAGATAATGCTTACGTTTGGATTGCTGATGCAGCAGGGGGAGATGTTGGGTTTATCGGTGGAAGTGGTGCAAACGATGGCTTAGTGCGTTTATATGAAGGCACAGGTCATACAGCTAAAGTAGAAATACACAGCAACTCTGACAGTTATTTTAATGGTGGCAACGTAGGTATTGGGACAAATAGTCCTCAAGGCACACTTCATGTAAAGAATACTAGCGATAGTGCTACATTAACATCAGTAAGCGATTCTATTGTTTTAAGCCATCAATCAGGCTCATATACAGATGGCAATTATTATGGAGTGCTTGGTTTTTCTAAAGCCAACTCAAATGGTGCTACTTTAGGTGCAGCTATTGCACCAGTAATGGATGGAACTGGTGCTGGTACTGATTTAACTTTTTCTACTGCACTTGCTGGGGGTACTTGTTTTGAGAAAATGCGTATTACAGACACAGGCAACGTAGGTATTGGTACAACAAGTCCTTCATTCCAAAATGGTAATGCAGGTTTGCATATTGTAGATGCGACTTCTCCTGCTATTAGATTACAAGATTCAAACGCAGTTAATTCAGATTTTGAAATTTATTCACCAGATGGAGTTAATACCTTAAGAATTGCTAAAGCTGGTACAGACTTTATGTCGCTTGACAGTTCTGGAGTTGGTATTGGTACAAGTAGTATTGCTAGAGAACCACTTCATGTTCATAGGTCATCTACAGCTGATTGTCAGATTCACATGACCAATACCAGCACAGGAACTAGCTCAAGCGATGGTATGACTATATTTGCTAATAGTACTGCATCAGGCATTTGGCAAAGAGAAAACACTTATTTCAGAATCGCAACCAACAACACAGAACGCTTGAGGATTGGGTCTACAGGACAGCTTGACATTTCACCAAGCACAGGAGTCACAGCCATTAATCTAAAAGATGGCGGAACAGGTGGCACAAACTACGGCTTTATCGGTGGCGGTAATGCTCTTAAATCAGGTGGTAGTGCTAATGACTTTTCATTTAGAACAGATACAGGAAATATTGATTTCTATACCAATGGTCAAAACTTAAGACAAAGAATTACTTCTGGTGGAGTTACTTTAGTTAATACTACTGCAGCTTTTAGTAGTGGAACATTAGATGTGCAAGGTAGTGGTGGAAATACTGTAGAAGCTATGGGTGTTAAAAATAACAACTCTGGTTCATTCAATGTGATGATGAAGTTTTATACCAGTGCTGGTGCTGTTGGCAGAATAGACTGGGATAATACAGGTTCAGCTATGGGCTTTACTAATCTATCGGATGGTAGGTTAAAAAATGTTACAGGTGAAGCCAAAGGTCTTGAACTTATCAATAAGTTAAATCCAGTCAAATATTATTTCAAAGACAACGATTGGGAATCAGAAGGTTTAATTGCTCAAGAAGTAGAACAAACTTTTGAAGAACTAGATATGCCTGTTAAGGGTGTAAGAAAACCAGATGAAGATAATGAACACTACATGCTTGATTATTCTGTCTTCACAACCAACTTAATCAAAGCGGTTAAGGAATTATCAGCAGAAGTTGATAAACTTAAAAATGAAATTAAGCTATTAAAAGGAGGAAACTAGAATGGCTATATCATACTTATGGGATGTAAAACAAGTGGACACATATCCTAGCCACACAGATAGTCAAGACCCAGCCAATACTGAGTCTGACGTAGTTTATAATGTTCACTGGAGACTAACAGGTGAAGATGATGCTAATAACGATTCAGATGGCAACCCACAAAGAGGCGAAGTCTATGGCTCAGTAGGGCTTGATGTCTCTGACTTATCAAGCTTTACAGCCTTTGCAGACTTAACAGTATCTGATGTTCAAGCTTGGGTTGAAGCAGCTTTAGGAGCTGACGAAGTACAAGCTTATAAAGATAATATTGATGCTCAGATTGCAGAGAAAGTAACACCAACATCAGTTAGCAGAGTAATAGGTAGTTAAAATGGATATTCTAACACCATACATTATTTGGAATGCTTTTATAACTTTAATACTAGCTCCAATTATGTATAGTATTAGACAAAATACTTCAGAGCTTAAAAGACAAGACATATTGCTTAATAAGACTCGTGAGGAGATTGCTAAACATTATGTGACTAAAAATGAATTATTAAACAATATGGATGCAGTCATGGATAGACTTGAAAAGCTTGATGAAAAGATTGACAAGCTATTTGAATTAAAGTATAAGTAAATATAAAATAAGAAGGAATTATGGCAAGGAAAAGAAAAAACAATCTAAAAGATATAATGGATGTAATTACTAGAACAGCTTTTCAAAAAGGCGGACCTAGTTATGGTGATGTACCTCCCGGTACAAAACCCGGTTTTGGTGGAACAGAACCAGATGTAGGTGATAAGCCTATTATTATTGATACTCCAGAACCTAGCCCAGCTCCTTCTCCAACACCAGCTCCAAGCCCTACACCAGCTCCTTCTCCAACACCGGCTCCAAGCCCTACACCATCTCCAGCACCGGGACCTAGACCAACTCCAGCACCGGGACCTCAACAACAAACTACAGGTGTCGATATAGGTGGCGAAGGTTATGCTTACAAACCACCACTGTTAGAAGGTAGAACCCCATCAGATAATATTTATGACTATTACACACCATTTGGTGATAAACCAACAGATGCTGGTATGTCTCTGGCAGAAATGCAAAGACAATACAGAGCTAGAGGAGCTGGAGAACTATTAGATAAAATTTCTAAAGGACAAATAAATTTAGCAGATTTAGGTCTTGAAGCAAAAGCAGCTTTACTTGGTCAAGCTTATGAAGATGAAATTATTCCATCAGGAACAGGTATTATATCTGAAGATGTTGACTTAGCTTTAAGAGCAGCAGCAGATATTCGTAGCAAACCTTTAGCTCAAGGAGAATCTGCTAAAGCAAGATTACCGGCTCGAAGAGCTGTAGTAAAAATGGAAGCATCTGAAATAGAAGATACTCCAGACTTTGAAGCAGCTTATGGTCAGTTATCTGATGATTCAAAAATGAAAGTTCAAGAAATTAGAAAACTTTCAGGTCCTGCTCAAGCAGCACAAATTACTAGACAGGCTGTTGAATCTTCTAAAGCAGCAACAGTTGATGCAGCAATATCATCTGGAGCTTTTGTTCCTGAAGTTGTTGGAGTAGCTGCTCAATTATCTCAAACACCTCAAGCTGAAATAAGAGAAAGAGAAGCTATCACAGGCGAAGCAGCAACAGGCATGGCTGCTGAAATAATTAATAAAGCAGGTTTTGAAGCTGCACAAAGAAGAACAGTAAAAGGTGAAGCAGCTAAAAGTGCTGCCACACAAATGATAGCAGAAACTGCTGATGTTCCTCAAGACATCGCAGCAGCTATTGTTGATGACCCTGCAACTGTTACAGCACAATTAGATACAGCAGACACAAATGTACAAGCAGCTGTCGCAGCATTACCAACCGAAGCTTTAGTATCTTCACAGATGGAAGCATTGCTTGGTGGTCTCGAATCAGGTGAAGTACCTTTATGGGCTAAACCAGCTGTCGATACTGTTAATAGCATTATGGCTCAAAGAGGTATATTAGCTTCGACAGTAGCAAGAGATTCTTTATTTAATGCTATTATTCAAAGTGCTTTGCCTATGGCACAGTCCAATGCTCAAGCTATACAGCAAAGAGCTGCACAGAATCTTAGCAACGAACAACAAGCAAATCTTCAAGCTGCTCAACAAGACCAACAAGTAAGATTACAAAACTTAAGTAATAGACAAACAGCCGAAAGTCAATCAGCACAGTTTGCTCAAGAACTAAAAGTCTTAACAGGTCAGTTTGAACAACAAGCTGTTTTAACAACAGAACAACAAGAACAACAAGTACGAATAGCTAACTTACAAAATAGACAACAAGCAGCAACACTTAATGCTCAACAAAAACAGGCTATGGATGCTCTAAATCTTAACAATGAGCAACAAGTAGAATTAGCTAATCTGCAAATCATGAATGAAACAGAACGTGAAAACATGTCTGCAGAACAACAATCAAGATTAGTTGAATATCAAATAGCAGCTGACTTCTTATCTAAGAATGCTGCCTTTAAACAAGATATGGAAAAATCTAATCTATCGGCTGAACAGCAAATTAGATTAGCAAACTTAACTGCTCAAAACCAAGCAGAAGCACAAAACTTATCAGCAGCACAGCAAACTGAACTAGCTAATTTAACAGCTAGAATGAACATGAACATTAAGAATGCTGAACTTGCTCAACAGATGGGTATAGCAAATCTTAATGCTGCTCAACAAAGAGCTATGTCTAATGCTAACATGATAGCTAATATGGACATGGCTAAGTTTAACAATGCTCAACAAGTTGAATTGGCTAATAGTAAATTTATGCAAAGTGCAACTTTAGCAAACTTTAATGCCGAGCAACAATCGGTTATGCAAAATGCTACAGCACTAGCTCAGTTAGATTTAGCTGCAGTTGACCAAAGAACTAAAGTAGCTGCTCAACATGCTCAAGCATTTTTACAAATGGATATGACTAATGTAAGCAATGAACAACAAGCTGTTATTCTAAAAGCTCAACAAGAGCAACAGGCTTTATTGTCTAATCAGTCGTATCAAAATGCAGCTGCTCAGTTTAATGCTCAAAATGAAAACCAATTAAATCAGTTCTGGGCAAACTTAGGAGCACAAATGAATCAATACAACGCAAGTCAGCAAAATGCTATGAGACAATTTAATGCTGCTCAATACAATCAGAAAAAAGCACAAGAGCTTGGTATCGAAGCAGATTTAAATAAGTTTAATGCACAGTTAGCAGCAAGTATTGACCAAGCTAAAATGAATCAAGAGTTTTCTAGAGAAACTTTCAATGCTCAAAATGCTATGATAATCGAACAGTCAAATGTTGAATGGCGAAGAAAAATATCAACAATGGATACCGCAGCACAAAACCAAGTAAATATGATGAATGCTCAGAATGCTTTTGGTTTAACAAGTACAGCATTGGCTACATCTTGGCAGGAGCTTAGAGATGAATTTGACTACATATTCAAGTCTTCAGAGAATGCCAAGGATAGAGATGCTAACATTGCTGTTGCAGGTATGCAAGGTGGTGATAACAGTGCACTACAAGATAATGCACATTTAGTTAGGTTACAAAACTTTTTAGCACTATTCCAAAAATAACGATAACGGAGGAAAAGATAAATGGGATATTTAAAAAAACAATTTAAAAAAATATTTAAAGGAATTAAAAAAACTTTAGCACCTATAGGTAAAGCATTGAAAAATGGTTTAGGAGAAGTAGGTAAGTTTTTTGGTAGTATGGGTCCTTTAGGTACTTTAGCACTTACTTTGATGCTTCCGGGAATAGGAGCTGCGTGGACGAGCTTTGGAGCTTGGGCAGGAGCACAAGGAGGCTTAATAGGTGGTGTTATGAATGGTATCGCTCAAGCAGGTAATTTAGCTGGTAAAGTTTATTCTTCTGTTAGTGGAATGATAAGTGATACTGTTGGTACTATTGCTGGTAATACTATTGGTAAAATACCTGTTGGTGCTAATAGAAACTTAACAGATGTTTATAATGGTTTTACAAAGTTTGTTGGTAATAAATTAGATGATGTTAGAATGGCTCTAAATCTTCCAACCTCTAATATTACTGCCGAAACTATAGCAGCCGATGCAGCTAAACTAGATGGTGAATTAGTAGATAGAGGATATACAGAATCAATAGATATAAAACCACCAAGTTTGTTAGAACCAGATATCAAATCTCCAAAATTAACAGGTAATTATTTAGATGACCCAATTAATGCTAAAATGAATAAATTTAAAGCAGAAGATTGGGATGAGCTAGGTATTGACCCGTTTGTTGATAGAGATTTTACTCAAGCCGAATTAAATAAAATTAAAGATTTTAAACCTGATGTGTTTGGGCAAATAGACTCTACACCAGAATTTGAAATAAAACCGATGGCTAATCGTCAAGCTGAACTAGATAGAATAAAATTAGAAGCTGAAGATAATTTAACAGATGTTGTTGTTGGTTTTGATAAAAATGTTAAATATGTTGGAGCTGATGGTAAAGAAATATTTGAACTTACACCACAATATAGAAGTGTTCCAACAAATATTCTTTCTGATGAACAAATAAAACTTAACAATCGTTTAAATAATTTTACTGATTATAATAATAAAAGGATTGCAGGTTTTGAAAGTTTTGCTGGTAAAGAAGGTTTAGACAATATAGGTGCAGATAAAGTTTCACAAGTTATGGCTCAATACGATGCTAGTCGTATGGCAGAAGTAGGTAGTGGGTTTATGGGAGTTCAAACTAGCTTAGATGAAATGAGTGCAGGTCAAGAAGTTGTTGGCGGTGGCGGATATATTAATGTTCCACCTTTACAAACAGATACAAGTTCTTATAATGATTATAGCAGAAATGTATATCCTACCTATGTTCAAAATGGTTACAGAGGAGCACCTAATATACAAAACATGTATGAAGCAGGATATTATGGCGATGATGTCTTTTCAAAGTTTATGAGAGATTTTAAAGCTTATCAAATCCCAACACCTACAGTATCTTTAGGAGGACAATAAAATGGCAGGTAGACAAGTATTATCTCAAGAGTCTTTACAGCAAATGATGGATTATGCTGGACCAGTTCCGGGACAATCCTTAACAAACTCAACAGATGTTTCTTATGCATGGGAACAACCACCTCAGTTTACTAATAGACGTGAAGCTGAAATATATATCTTAGAAGAGCTTACAGAGAAAGAAGCTTTTAGACAAATAACAGATATGATTATTGAGGGTATTCCTATTGAATCTATTGCTAGAACATATCTCTTGTCTGGTTATTCAAGAGGTCTTTGGACTGTAGACATGATATTGTTATTGGCTGAATCTGTTGGTTTTATTATCATGGCTTTGGCTGAAAAAGCTGGATTAGACTATGAGTTATATACTGGTGAGAATCAAGAAGCTGATGCAGATAAAGAAGCAGAAGTAACAAATAAAGCTGTAGATATTATGAAGAATCAAATTAGAAAAGCAGCTTCACAAGATTTAAAAGCACCTGATTTTGTTAGTCCAGAATTAAATGAAGCAGTACAAGAAGTTGATGTAAAAAGTTTATTAGAGAGGAGTGAGTAATAATGAAAGCATATAAACCCGGTGATATATATAAAACAAACCCTATTTTAAGAAGGGCTACTGGTCAAGATAAAACTAACTTTGATAAATTTTTAGAAGTTGCTGGTACTGTTAAAAGTAGTGTTGAGAATATATTCAACAATAGAATAGCCGACAACATTCAAAGGCTAGAAGAAGAAAAAGAATTTGACAAGATTAATGCCAAGGCACAATTAGCTCATTTAAGTCAGTTTGGTAATATCCAAAAAGACATCGAAACAAAATACAAAAATGATGTTAATGCTTGGGCTAGAGACTATGCTAGAGAAGAAGTTGATGATGACTTTATTAGAAAACAAGGCATGAACATGTCTCCAGAAGATTTAAATAATGTTGTCAAGCAACCTACAGCAGCTTATGGTGATTATCTCAAAAATAGAGAAGAAGAACTCGTCAATGCTTATAATGCTATTTTAGGCGATTTAGATAGCCTTGGAGTTCCTTACAGAGATTTAGATGCTTCAAAGAAATTTATTGATGAATCTTACGAAAACATATTTAACAATATGGAAGATGATAATAGATTTAATCTAATAGGAGGTATTGGTTCATTTTTAAGAGGTAATGGTTTCAATACTACTGATTATAATGAACTTGCAAAACAATATGAAAAGAATGCATTTCAAGCTAAATTGTCTGATATTGAAGATGTAAATAATAAATTTAAATCTTTATATGCTATGTCTCCTGCATTAGCTGCACAATTTGAAAAGACTGTAGAAAGTATTGATTATAAAGTTATGGGTGAAACAAAACTTGATGTTCAGCAATTACCTGATGGTGCTGGTATTATAGTAACAAACATACAAAACTATACAGATAAAAATGGTAATCCTCAAATGGTACAAAAACAAGAGGTTATTACTAATCCAGCTCAAATAGAAATAATAAATCAAAAATCAAAAACTTTTGAGGCTCAACAAAACTATATGGAATTTTTAACTCCAAAAGGTCAAGAAGTATTTACAAACAATCTTAAAGATAAAGAACAAACTATTCATGATGCATTTTTGAATGTTCCACCAGAACATAAAATTCCTTATGATGAAGTTATAGCCAGAGCAACTTATGAAAAAAATCTAGGAGCTATTGTTGGTTCATATGATGATATTATGGAACAAAAGTTTTATGAAAAAGATTCGTTAGGAAGAATGGTAGCTATCCCAGTTCTACAAGCTTATATTAATGGTACAGGTCCTAAACCAGCTGGATATTATGATACTCCTTATGAATTTGCAAAGTCCTTAATACCTAATTTGAATTTAGGAGATTTTAATAGAATTGTATATCCAGATACTGAGACAACAACAACTCAGCCTTATTCTAATTCTTATCAAGTTGAGATGGAAACAGCAGCGGATAATGATGTCGTAATGGTAGTAGATGAAGTTAAACAAGCATTATTTAATGGTGATGATGCTAAGATAGCTGATTATCAATCATCATTTGAAGGAGGCTCTTCATTAAAAGGTGTTGATAAAGAAGGTAATTATTTTGGTGATGGAGCTTCTACTTTTAGTGGTACTCCAGAACAAGTTATAGCTGCATTGCCTCAATTATCAGATACTATTCTAAACAATTCTGCATTAGCTCAATCAAAAATAGTTAGTGTTGGTTATAATATTAAAGACGATAGAATTGTTCTTAAACCCGGAAGTGCTATGATGGACGTAGGAGAAGGCGAAGGAACATCTGAAGAATTAACTCAATTTGATAAAAGAAGAAGAATATTAGAAACTAGATTAGAAGAAGCCGAATTTTTAAATCAAGATAAAAAAGTTTCTTTGCTTAAAAATCAATTAGAAGAACTAGGGATTATAGAAGAAAGAGCAAAAGCTCGTGATGAAAAACTAGAATTTGAAAAAGGCGGTTTAATGAAAGATAAAGCTGCAGGTCGAAATATCACTGACGAAGCTATTGAACAAGTTGCTATGGGTGATAAAGCTGTAGAAACATTTTTAACTGAAATTGCTAATATTGAATCTAAATTTGGTAGAGATAATAATACTTTTAAAGGAGCTTCTAAAGGTATCTTTCAAATTGACCCTATAGCCTTTGAAGAAGTTCAACGAAGACTTGAAGAAACCAATGAAAAAGACGGAGCTACAACAAGACTTTACAATGAACAACTCAAGCAAAACTTAGACCTTGATTTATCTCAGTTAAGTTATCAAGATTTAGATAAACCATTAGTCGGAGCTGCTTTTGCTAGAGCTTATCTTCTAGGTTTCGCAGAAGCTATTCCTGAAACTGTACTTGGTAGAGCTAAATATTGGAAAAAATATTATAATACTGAAGCAGGTAAAGGCACAGCTGAAAAATATCTGAAAGAAAACACTCGTTTATAATAATGTCTATAGAAGACTTAAGACAAAATGTCAAACCTACGACAGGAATAGAAGCCTTAAGACAAGGACCTTCTTCTGTTATGTCGGAAGATGAAGCAATTCAATATGCCTTAAAAATGGGTTTCACAGACTCATGGCGAGGCATACAGCAAATGTACGGACAAATCACAGGCTCCGATGACCTTTTAGAAAAACTATCTGCTAAAAATAAAAAGCTTGAAGAAATATTTAAAAATCCTGAATATGGCGACAAAGCTTTTGGTTTTTATTTAGGTGGTGCTTTTGGCGACCCTATAGGCTTTATACCCTTTTTAGGCTGGGGTAAAAAAATAAATGGTATAGGTAAAGCTACAGCATTTGGTACAGGAGTAGGAGCTTTTCAAAGTGGTATTGCTTATACACCAGAAGAGCAAGACAGAGGTATGAATGCTCTTACAGGAGGTACAATAGGTGGTGTTTTAGGTTTGGGTGGTTCAGGTATTGCTCAAGCGATAGCAAAAGCTAAAGGTGCTAAACCTATGAAGTTTGCTAGAACAACAAGGCAAAGACAAGAAGATATTATTGAAGAACAAGCTAATCTCGTCAAATCAGGACAGGCTGTTTCATCAGAAAAAGAAATAGAAGAATTAACAAGAAAAACTTTAGAAGAATATAAAAAAGCTCCTAAAAAAACTTTAGGTACCAATATAGAGAAATTCTGGGCTGATAATGTTGGCGATAAAGTTTGGGACCTTGTAGGTAAAAACTGGGGTTCTGCTTTAGCTGGTACATTTGGTAGTGTTGCTGGTTATAATGCATGGAATGACCCAGAGTCTACTGAAGCCGAAAAAATGTTTGCTGCTTTTTTAATGGGAGCAGGAGGTATAGGTGTAACCAAACTAGGAGGTCAAATACCTGTAGGCGATATCAAGCTAAAAGAATTAATGGCTAAAGGATTGGTCGATAATTATGGTTTACCTAAAGAATACCTTGCTCTTAAAAAAGGCACGTTTGGTGAGGTAAATGCTTTATCTACTAAATTTGCAGAAGCCTCTAAACTTATTTCTACACTTCCTAAAAAAGAAAGAAAAATCGTCAATGCTATGATTACAGGCGATTTAGATTCTTTAACCAATAAAGACCTTGTTGGTTTCTCACAAAAATCCAGAGACATTATAGACAAGACAGGACAAGAGCTTGTTGATGTTGGTTTATTATCAGAAAAAGTTTATAGAAAAAATGTTGGTAAATATTTACACAGAAGCTATACAAAGCATTTAAAAGGTGAATCTCCTCAAGAGGCTGTACGAGGAGCTAGATATTTAAAGATAATTGGCGATGAATTAAGACCAAGAGGATACAGCAAAACCATTGACCAAAAAACATATTTAAGAGAAATAGACAACTACAAAGAATGGGAAGTTGTTGATGAATTTACAGTTGGTAAAGGTAAAAAACAAAAAACTCGTGTAACTTTAAGAAGAGATTTAACAAAAGCAGAAAGACAAGCGAGAGGCGAAATAGAAGATGCAGCCTTTAATGTTGCTGAGACTGGTCGAGTAATGACCAATGATTTAGCAGTCTATAAGCTTTATTCTAATGTATCTAAAAATAATAACTTTGCTTTAGATGAAAAATTATTTGAACAAAAATTATTAGCTGGAGAACTAAGAGAGCAAGATTGGGTACAAATGCCTGACACCATTGTTCGTGGTTTAAAGTTTGGTAAGAATCCTGTTAAAACTTACGGACAACTTGCTAATAAATTTGTACCAAAAGAAATACACGATGATTTAGTCAAGATAAATGCTTTTAAAGAAAAAGAAACTAAAAATGTCTTTGATGCCTATTTAGATATTAACAGATTTTGGAAGAAATCTAAAACTGCTTGGAATCCGACAGTTCATGTCAACAATACAATATCTAATGTTCTGTTAATGGACTTTGCTGGAGGCTCCTATAAAGCTATTCCTAAAGGCTATTCTGAGCTTTTAAAAGGCTTAGATGGAGACCCTAAAGCAACTATGTATAAACTTGCAAAGGAATACGGAGTATTTGATGTTGACTTAGTATCCAAAGAATTAACAGGTGACACAAGAGATGCCTTACAAAAAGTATTAAGAGAACTAGCTGATGAGGGTAGTTTAGAACTAAAAAATGCTACCGAATATAGTAAAAAATTATATCAAAGACTAGCTGAGAAAGGCTATGAAATGACTGCTGGTAAATTAGAAAAGTTTTATCAGTTAGAAGACCAAGTCTTTAGAATGGGCTTATTTATTGACAGGCTTGAAAAGGGCTTTGATGTCAATAAAGCAGCAGCTGATGCTAAAAAGTGGTTCATAGACTACGATATCAATGCACCATTTATAGACTTTATGCGTAGAGCACCTACACCTTTCATATCCTATACATATCGTGTTGTACCTCTGTTAGCAGAGGCAGCAGTTTATAGACCTTGGAAGTTCGCTAAATGGGCTGCCATAGGTTATGGAATGAATGAAGTAGGTAAAGGTAAAATACCTTTTGCTGAAGCAATTAGTGAAGACCCAGACTTCGGTAGAATTAAAGAAGAGATAGGCAACGAAGAAGCAGAAAGACTTTTAATGCGTAAAAACATGCAGGATAAACTATTTGGTTTGCCTTTTATGCCTGAAACATTAATTAAGACTCCATTTGCTTCTGGTATTTCAGAAAGAAAAGGAGAAGAAGTACCACTATATATTGATGTTAAACGTTTCATTCCCGGTGGTGATGTGCTTAATGTTGGTGATAAGGGCTTTGGTATTCCATTAGACTTCTTAGGCTTTAAAGATAAACAAATAGATTTACCAACTGTATTATCACCTAACTTTGGTGCAGCTGGTGAAATCATGATTCCTATACTTACTGGAGTAGACCCATTTACTAAACAAAAAATAGATGGGTTAGGTTTAGGAAATGATGGTGCAGTCTTAACACAACACATACTTAATAGACTTATACCTAATATTCCAACGTCAGCATTTACAGTTCCTTTCTTAGGACCAGATAATGTTATTGATGACTATAGTCCGTTTAAAAATTCTTTCGGTTCTAAAAAGATTCAAGAAGCATTTAGACAAGCTAGAGATGGTACTCAAGAAGAATACGGAACTGAGTTTAGCCCATTTGAAGCTATACTGAGTACCTTTGGTTTTAAACTTACACCTGTCGAGGTTGAAAAGCTATTAGGTATTAAGAGTGTAGAATTTAGAAAACAATATGGCGAAATGAGACAGTCTATTTATGCTATACAAAGACAAATAGTTGAAGGTAAATTAAGTAAAGAAGCAGGTGAAAAGCAAATAAATGATTTAGTTGAAAAAATAGAAACCTTAGCAAATAGATTAGAACTAACTGAGACAAGATTTAGAGAACTAAAAAGAACAGGTGGTCTTGTTAGTGACGTTGAAGAAGACCCAGCAGACCGAACAAATCCTTACACAGGAGTAAGCTATGCTGATACAGCAGATGTATTTACACAGATGGAAAAAGCTTTAAAAGAAATGCAAGAAGAAACAGAAAAGATAGCTCCTATTGATAGCCAAATGAGTCAGCTAAGAACAAATTTTTTTGAAGGTACAACACCTGATATGATTAATTTTAAATTTTTAAACGATTGGCATGAAACAAATTTTACAGATGTAGATGAATTTAAAGGAACTTTAGATAAACAATTAAAAGGGAAAAAAGTTTCTATGAGATTAAGTACTTTTGAAATAGATGGTAAAACTTATATTCTACCTACTTATGCAAAAGGTATTGGTAAAATATTAGCTGACGAAACATTTAAACAAGATATTAAAGATGGTAAAATAATAGGATATGAAACAAAAGAGGAAGCTGACAAAAAATTAAGATTTTTAAGAAATAAAATTATTAATAAACAAAAACTATAATGTATAAATATTTTAAAAAAGAAGAACTAGCATGTAAGCACACAGGAGAGTGTCATATGGATGATGCTTTCATGGCAAAGCTTGATGCTATTCGAGAGGAGTGCGATTTTCCTTTTTTTATTAGTAGTGGTTATCGTTCTCCAGAACATCCTATCGAGGCTAAGAAAGCCTCACCGGGTGCTCATGCGTCAGGAAAAGCTGTAGACATACTCGTTAGTATGGAAGAAGCTTATATCCTCGTTGAGGTTGCTCTCAAGCATGGAATACCTCGTATTGGTATTTCACAGAAAGGACCAGTTGGTTCTAGATTTATTCATTTAGACATGGATACATCACGAGCAGCACCTCGTATTTGGAGTTACTAATGGTTCTTTATACCGAAGCACAACTTGATATGGCTTGGCAACAAGACTGTAAGAATAGAGCAAGAAAAGAAAAGCCTTGGTTACACCGAGAAACCTACAGAGATTTATTTGAAGCCTGTTTAGACTTAGAAATCTCAGGTATGGATGAAAAGTCTCAATATTATTTAAAGACTTTTGATGTTGATATTCCTAATGAAATATTAAACTCTATAAAAGAAGTTATAGATTTAGAATTGGAGTTAAACGATGATTGATAAACTAATAGAACCAGTAAGTCAGATACTGGACAAATTCGTAGCCGATAAAGATTTAAAGGCTAAACTACAACATGAACTTAATACTGAACTACATAAAGCAAACATGGCTCAACTTGAAGTTAATAAAGTTGAAGCTGCTCACAAAAACATGTTTGTTGCTGGATGGCGACCATTTGTTGGCTGGTGCTGTGCTTCTGCACTTGCGTATCACTTCATTCTTCAACCAATACTGGTTTTTGTCCTATCCATTTCAGGCTATCAGGTGGCTCTTCCGGAGTTTGACATGAGCAGTCTTATGACTGTTCTGTTGGGTATGCTCGGATTAGGAGGCATGAGAACTCTAGAAAAAGTTCAAAAAGTTTCAAGAGAAAAGTGAAGACATGGTTAGTCTTACTTTCGTGTTTTAGTCTTTATGCTGATAAACCAGACATATACTGGAAGATTACTAAAGCACCCTACAGTAAAGAATACTTAGAAAAAATACACTATAAAGAACCTGTCTTTGAAACAAAAAAATTCAATATTAAATTAGAAGAAAAAGAAACAGTGTCTCCTTGGCACTGGAAAGTTTTCTGGACCCTACAAGCTTTAGATGTCTACACAACTGTTAAAGG